>VAPL010877296.1_pt1 | contig 12723 bp, 24 predicted proteins | sample 3395061 | NCBI WGS metagenome assembly VAPL01 (sample SAMN08290444, study PRJNA428436) | hydrothermal vent metagenome | isolation source: Deep-sea hydrothermal vent chimney 2 | place: Pacific Ocean: Juan De Fuca Ridge | depth 2182 m m
AAAAAAGAGACTCCAGCACCAGCAAAACAAGACGAGGCAATTAAAACTTTCACAGAGTTAATGGATGCTCTTGTAAAGAAAAATAAAGGTCGCAAGAAAATTACTGGACTTTCTGAAATGAGAAAGTTAATCACAGTTATTTCTGATTACAAAGGAGATGTTAAAGTTTTAAAGGATATAAAAACTTCTTTAACAAAACATAAAACAGAAGCCGACAAATTAAAAACGATTGAGAGTTTTATTAAAACAGTAATTAAATAAAAAAATGAAAGAAGTATATGCGAAAACAGAAGATATTACTACATTAGATAAGTGTATTGAATCAAATATTCCAGTTCTTTTAGTGGGAGAGACAGGAACAGGAAAAACTACTTTAGTAAAGGAATTTGCTAAAGAGAACAAAAAGGAACTAATAAGAGTATCTCTTAATGGAAACATAAGCACAGAAGAAATATTGGGAAAGTTTCTTTTAGCAAAAGAGGAGACAGTTTGGCAAGATGGTATCCTAACAACAGCTGTAAGGAAAGGTCAATGGATAATATTTGATGAGATAAACAGTTGTTCTCCAGAGATATTGTTTGCTATTCATGGGTTACTAGACGAAGAAAAAGCTCTTGTTTTACCTGAAAAGGATAATGAAAGAATTCCAGCACATAAGGACTTTAGATTTCTTGCTTCAATGAATCCCGATGACTATGCTGGTACAAAGACACTTAACCAAGCATTCATTTCACGATTTGTTATTATAAATATACAACATATAGCTGAAGACAATGAGATTAAGTTCTTAATAAATAAATATAAAATCAGTGAAGCTAAAGCAAAGAGCATTGTTTCACTTGGTTCTGAATTAAGGAAAATGAAAACTAATCAAGAAATTGATTACTTCTGTTCTACTAGAGACTTAGAAATGGTCGCACAATTACTATCAAAGCTATCTTTAGAGAATGCTTTCAAAGTAGCCGTATTCAATAAAATGAATGCTCTTGAAATAGAAGAGCTAATGACAAAGAGCCCTACATTTGCTAAATTCATTGATACACATCGCAGTACATTAGATTATAAGATTGAGAGACTTAAAGCGACAATAGAAGAAGCAAAGAAATACGAATCTAAGAAAGTTGAAATAGAAAAGTTAAAAATAGACCAAGAAAGAATAAAGAAAGAAAACAACTTAGAAAGAGTAGGATTAGATGCACAACGTGTTAAAATAAATGAGACGAAAAATGATATCAATAAAATAGTTGATGAGAAAGTCAAAGCTAAGATTAAATCTTTATTATCATGAATAAAGCAGTATTTGAAACAAAACTCTTTCGCATAATGAAACAGAATCAAGATAACGAAAAGAGAAGGAGAACTAAATCAGGACTTATTGATAGTTCTAGGCTAGCAAAATACAAGACAAGTAACAGAGTCTTTAAGAAAAGAAACCAAGAAAAGCTCGGCAAGAACTACTTCATATCAATTCTAATGGATGCTTCAGGGTCTATGTCAACTAGTTACATGGGAAAATCAAGATTTGAATTGTGTAAAGAAGCTGTTATTAAATTATGTGATTCGCTAGATAAAATTGAAGGTATGCATTTTGAAGTTGTTGGATTTAATGCACTTCAAATAAAATATAAAGATTATAATGAAAGTTATAATTCTGAGCATATACAAGAAATGTATTCCACTCATTATCAACATAATAGAAATGGAACAGGAGAAATTAAATTTGGATTTTATCTTGATAAAAAAGGAGACTGTAATTCAGCAACACTAGATTATATAGAAAAAATGAGAACAAAAAACGAATGTGAGAGATATCGTAGCAGTCAATATGCTTCTGCAGGTGAGAATTTTGATCCAATAGCTGTATTTAATTCATTTGAAAGAATAAAAGAAAGAAATGGAAGAAAGATATTAGTTGTTTTTTCTGATGGAATACCTACATTAGATTATGATTTTAGATCTTTTATTGAGGAGGGTAAAACATTAACAGGTAGTAAAATATTACGTGATTTATATATTTCTAATAAGTTTGAATCACGTAATATTTTAAAAAAAATAGTAAAAAAAAATAAACCAAAAGATATAGATATTTTAGGAATAGGAATTCAGTCAACTGCTGTTGAAAAGTTTTATCCAAACAGTATTGTAGTAAATGATTTAAATGAATTATATTCTAAAACAATCAAAGCCTTATCAAAATTATTTAAAAAAGATTAATATGAATTATTTACAACAACTATTAGAATTTTTAGATCCACAGGAAATAGAGACAGCTAACTTTATAACTTTAGAAGACATTAATGAAGATGGAGAATATCAAATGGCAGAAAGTACAGAATCCGTGGAAGGAAAAGATCTAACAGGAGGGACAGCTGAAGTAGATGAACTACCAGATGGCATTAGACCTAAAATATTTAAAGCTGACATGGTAATAGATAAACGTACTAAAAAAGAACAACCGAAATTAATATATGACAAGAAACGTAAATGTTACATAGCTAAGAAGAAGAAATAACATGAAAGAACAAAAAATATACGACAGACAAACAAAGAAATGGGTACACCTAGACAACACAACAAATCTTTCAAAGAGAAAGTTGTGCAAAGGTAGCAGACCTCATGACTACGCTTTAACAGTCCCAACGTATATGGTAAAAGGTAAACTAAAACCAGAAATGATTGCAAAGTATTACGAGATTAAAGATTGGCATTATGAAATCACGGAGGAATACAATAAAAGGATGAAAGAAGCTGGCTTTAATGGACATGGTTGGAACAGAAAACCAACGAGAGAATATATCTGTACTAATTGCGGGAAAAGAAAATTTTAACCACACTATAATACTATGACAACACCAGATAAAATTGAAGAAATAAGAAAAGCGTGTATTGAGGCTAATCCTGAGATAGTGGAGTTGGAGTTTGGGTGTTTATTTCAAATTAAAGGAGCAAAGTATCCTCAACCTATTATCGGAATTAAATGGAAAGAAAACGAAGATACTGGGATAGATGAAATAGATTATTTTAGAGATATATATGGTGGGAAAGTTGGGTATACAAATAGTATAGAAATCATAGGTCGCCCAATAAGATTAGCCGACATTTTACTTGCGATAGAAGTAAAACTTGAAAACAGAAAAGATAATGAAATATTAAAAATGGAAGAATTTCAACACGTTACAAGTAATTGGATTTTATCACAAGAGAATTTAGAAAAACAAAAAGAATATTTAATATCATTTATCCATAATGTTTTAATTAAAGAGTAATATGAATTATATAGACGAAATAAAAAATGAATTACAAAGTGAGTTTAATTTCTCAGAGGAATATATTGGTCTATTAGATGTTTACGCACTATTAGTTTTAATTAAAGGAGAAAAATGCACAAACGAAGATGTCCATGATGCTTGGAGTATTTGAAGATAAACCAAAAGAAGAACAACCAGCACCAAAAGAAGATGTACCAACTGTAGATGTTGGTGAAGACATAAACCCAGAAGATATACCTTTTTAATAGTTATTAGAAGCAAACTGGGGTGATGATGATAAATAAATATGAAAATAATAAAAGATACAGAGTTACAATATATAAATGGTGACAAAATCCTTGAAGGCGATAATGTTGAACTTGAGTATATGAGTAATGGAGGTGGTGCGTTACCCGATAAAATTAAAGGTGTTATAAAATACAAAAACGGAGCTTTTTATATAGTAGAGGGAGCTTTTGAAATAACAATATCCTCTATTCTTGAAAACAACGCCAAAGTTCCATACAAATATCCAATGAACATTACTAAACTTCTTTAATAACCATGAACGAAGAATCACAAATAAACGACCCAGCTAACGAACAAGAAGACTTAGAACTAATGGAATCAAAAGCCGATGCTCGTGAATGTGACCTAGTAGACCAAGCGATGCAGGAGGGGGAGTGATTGTTCTTTTTATGTAGGAGTGGCGGAATTAGTAGACGCTATGGATTTTTCTCCATTAGAATGGTTCAATTCCATTCATCAACTTGGTAAGTTATGTAAGGTGCAAATCCTTGCCTCCTACATATAGAGAATAATTATTAGTAAGTAGAGTAAAAACCATGACACCAGAATACAAAAAAGTAAAAGTAATTAAACCTCACTGCCACATATGTAAAGAAATGCTAACAGGTAACAACAGCATGATGCTCCCTTACCAATGTAAGTGTGGGATGTGGAAATGGGATTTTAGTAAGTTAGAGTTTAACGTAAGTAAATAATTATGAAAGATAAAAAAGAAAAAACCTGTCAATGTGACCCGCACGAGATAAGCTACAAATGCTGTGCTTGTCATTTTAAAGAACCACACTATAATACTATGAGATTAGAATTTTTAGAAGATAATATTGATTATTTAGAAGTAGCCAATAAGGAGCAAAGAAAAATATTACATATATGTAAATGTGGCAAGAAACTTCAAGGTAGACGAAGGAAATGGTGCTCAGATAAATGTGAAAGACATTTTAAAAAAAATAAATAATATGCTATAATATAAATATAAATAATTACTATATTGTGATATTGAGACAATATTTCTTTTTTCTCTTAATTGTTTATCTCACACAATTAAACACTTCGCATATATTTTTTTATTGTATTCTCGCTCAATATCACAATATAGTAATTATTAACTAATCAATTAAATACTATGGATAAAGGAAAAAATTTCAATGAAGCAGTTTTAGCAGTTTATAATGAACAAGGAGAAAGAGAAGCAGTAACATTTTTAATACAAAGAGGTAGATCAACAGATGAGGCTATTGATTACTTAGACAAGTTAACTAATCCAGAAGAAGAAATTCTACAAGAAGAAGAGAATGAAGCTATAAAAGGAATGGGCGAAGCATCGCCAGAAAAGAAAGACTCTTTTTTAGACGACTCCTCAGAAACTTCAACAGTTAAGGAAGAGGACAAGCAAAAAGAAGATACTAAAGCAACAGGCACTGGATTAGAAAATAATACTACATCAAGACCTACTGGAATAAATCCAGCACCACAAGTAACTGGACAAGGTAGCACAACGTCAACAGCATCAGCGCCTAACGTAACTAATGAGAAAGAGAAATAAAAAGAAACTACATTCTTGTGCTTTATGTAAACCACATAAGATGAATGGAATGAATAGATGGAAGAAATTAGACCAGCACTTCTTAAAAGAATTTGAGCAACTTAAAAGAGAATTAATATGATGACATTAATTAAATGGACACTATTCTTATTACTAGGCATTATAATAGTTCCAATGATGTTATTTCTACATATCTTTTACGGGGCATGGATGAGTTTAATAGATTAAAAATGAACTACTTAACACTACTACATAAATACTTATCATTACAAGAGACTATAGATGTCTTTATAAATGAAGCTAGTGATATAGATATGGATTATGGTGTTAAGTTAGATAAAAAGAATTGGTATGGTATTAGTGGAACAGTTTAATAATTAATTTTGTTTATTTGTTTATAAATACATATGGCATCAGGAGGAAAAAGACCAGGACAAGGAAGACCAAAAGGAAGCGTTAGTAAATCAACTGCTATTGCTGTTAAACTGCGAGAAGATATGGCAAAGATGCTTAAAGAACGCTTTGAACCTATAATGAAAGCACAACTAGATGCAGCACAAGGAATTATAATAGAAAAGGAAGGCAAAGATGGACAACCTGTATATTTATCTCCTGGACCTAATGTACAAGCATTCAGACAAATACAAGATCAAGTAATGGGAAGAGCTAAAGAGTCAGTAGAAGTTACAGGAAAAGATGGCGGACCAATGTTAATTAAATTAGATGAATAATATACACAAAGACACAATTGAAGAGTTGGAAGATGAATTCTTTAACGAAGATGATGGATTAGTGAATATCGGTAAATATGACCATCAAAGACTTATTGATTTTATTTTAGAACACTTCACAGATAATAGGTTATTGAAAGATAAATTACAGGAGTAGTATTAGATTACCTGATTAGATATAATTATTGATAAACTAACGCACAACCGGTAAATATGCCACCATTAAATAGACAACTACAATTCAATAAATCAGATGACATAGATAGATTTGTCACTAAGACATCAACGCCTCCTATAGCAAGAGGTTTATTTACGCCAATAGCAGATTTATTTGGTAAAGGTAAAGAGCAAACAGCAATAATAAAGCCTCCAGAAAAGAAACAATCTTTACTTAGTAAGATATTTAAAGGTAATGTAGTAAGATATGAAAGACAGCCAAAAGAAACAGCTCCTATTAAACAGCCAATAAGAGAAACAAAGACAATAGAAGTACCAAGAATTAAACCAGAGCCTTTAGAGGGAAGTTTCAAAGGTACTAACTATGATCCAATGGAGTTAAGTCAGAATAGACCAGACGCTACACCTGAAAATATAGGAGAAGGAGCAGTAGCAGGATTAAAAGTAGATGATACAATGGTTGCAGTTCCTAGAAAGAACGATAACTTAAATGCAATGATTAAACTAGGGTCAGTAATATACATACCAGAGTTAGATCAGAAGTTCTTAGTAGCTGACTTAATGAATAAAAGATTCAATGGAATAAAGAAGATAGACTTTGCTACAATTGGAAGTGGCTCACAAGCAAGTTCTACTCATAATAGAGACTTTAGCAACATTATAATACTACGCAAAGGTAAAGGAAGAGCAGATGCTAGAGAATATGTTAATTCAGGCAAATGGAAAGAAGAACTAAGTAAACCTTTTGAAAGGTTATTTACACCAAATGAGCAATGAACAAGCAATAAAATGGAGTGAACTCACTCATTATAATGACAAGCAAAAAGAAGCTGATGCGGCTCTTAAAGACAGCAAGTATATTCTCTATGGAGGAGCTATGGGCGGAGGGAAATCATATTGGATAAGATGGTCATTAGTTAAGCTTCTTTTGCAATTCTATGCACAGACAGGTAAACCTGGTATTAGAGTAGGTTTATTCTGTGAGGATTACCCAGCTTTAAGAGACAGACATGTATCTAAAATGAATTACGAACTACCTCAATGGCTTGGAACTATGCACAAAGGAGATAATGAATACATATTAGCTCCACAATATGGTTCAGGAGTTATAGCATTAAGAAATCTAGATGATCCAAGTAAGTATGCTTCATCAGAGTTTGCAGCTATTGCAGTAGATGAGTTAACAAAGAATCCAAAGACAACATTTGAGGATTTACGCACTAGAATGCGTTGGCCCGGCATTAATAAGCCAAAGTTTATAGCAGGAACTAATCCTGGAAGTATAGGACATCAATGGGTCAAAGACATTTGGATGGATGGCAAGTTTGAGCCAGGAGAAAGAGAATCAGACTTATTTGCTTATATTAAAGCAACAGCTTATGATAATACAGCTAACTTACCTGATACTTATTTCTTACAACTAGAGGGATTACCTGAACAAAAGAAGAAAGCATTTCTAGAGGGTGATTGGGATCTATTTGAAGGACAATACTTCTCAGAATGGAGACATGACTTACATGTAGTAGAGCCATTCAAGTTACCTGATACTTGGAGACGCTTTGGAGGATATGATCATGGAAGAGCAAATCCTGCTTGTTTTAAATGGTATGCAGTTGATTGGGACGGCAATGTATGGGTTTATAGAGAATTATATATAAATAAAGCTGATGGGTCTCCAAGATGGGAAGCTGATAAGATAGCACAGGAAGTAGCAAAGATAACAAAAGACGCTAACGAATACTTAGAATATGTAGTAGCAGACTCAGCTATCTTTAGTAATCATGGACATGGAGAAACAATAGCAGATGTCTTAAAAAAGAATGGCATTGGTAAATCAGGAACATGTATTCCAGTAATGCTTCCAAGTCATAAAGATAGAGTTGCTGGTTGGACACTAATGCATCAACATCTATATCACGATAAACATACACAGCCAAAGTTAAGATATTTTAAAACATGTGCTGATAGTATTAGAACAATACCAGCGTTGATTTATGATGAAAGAAAATTAGAAGACTTAAATAGTGATGGAGAAGACCACGCAGCTGATGTAGATAGATACTTCTTACAGACAATGTATGAGAAGAGAGCAGATAGACCAAAAACATATGAAGAAAGGAAAATGGATCAATATCAGGAAAAGATGGGTCTTAAACCTAGTAACTTCATAGATTTAGAAAGATTTAATAATTTATAAGATTTATACTATAATAATAATATGAAAGTACAACTTAAAAATGACAATATAATGGTTTTTGCTTTAGATAGGACAGAAGAAGAGAAGACTACTAAAACAGGACTTATTATACCAGAAGAGACATTAGAAGAAGACCAAGTAGCACAAGGCATTGTAATTGAATCAAATGATCCAGAGTACAAAGCTAAAGATGTAGTATTTTTCCACAAAGTATTACCAGTTGATGCTCAACTAAAATATAGAGGAAGTGAACTAGAAACATTTTGGTTTATTAAAGCATCAGATGTTATTTGTAAAATAATAGAATAACATGCCTAAAGGAGTTTATAAAAGAACATCTGATATGAAGACTGGAAAATGGATTAATAAAGGATGGAAGCAAACAGAAGAAGCTAAGCGAAAAATAGGCTTAGCAAAAAAAGGAAAGCCATCTGGAATGTTAGGAAAAACTGCTTGGAATAAAGGAAGAAAAGGATTGAATTCAGGTGAAAAGAATGGTAAATGGATAAAAGACAGAACAAAATTAGTTAAAAATGAAAAGAAACATCTTGATAGTAGATATACAGAATGGATGAAGGCAATAAAGAATAGAGATGACTGGAAATGTAAAATTGTCAATAATGATTGCAAGGGTCGTTTAGAAGCACATCACATATTAGATTGGGTAAATTATCCAGAACTAAGATATGATATTAATAATGGTGTAACACTATGCCAAGCTCATCACCCGAGAGGAAGAGCTGAAGAGAAACGACTATCTCCTTATTTCAAGGAATTAGTGTCAGTATCAAGTGATTAACTTGTCTACAGCATTAGAATATAAAACTAAACTAGATGAAAGGATAAAAGAAACTCCTACTTTTGAAATAACCCCTGAACAAGAAGCTTCTAAGGACTATTTCAAAAGTAGAAAAGAGGAGTTAATACTTCATCGTAAAAATAAAGGAATAGAGGAGATATGGAAAGCAGCTGATAAAGCATATGTTCCACATACTTTAAAAGCAAAGAAAGGAAAAAAAGTACTTGCTTCAAATGATGAGACTGGTTGGAGGTCATCATTAGTCTCTCTAGGAAAAGATGATGATTGGAAAGAAGATTCAGTGCCACCAAATCCATACATTAAAATACAAACAGCTCTTGGTATTATAGTTGATAGAAATCCTACAGCTGTATTTAATCCTGGCGCTAAGAAATATGAAAAGAATACTAATTTAATGGAAAATCTTTATCATCGCTCATGGGAGATAGCAAAATCTAAATCAGTACTACTTAAACCATTTGTATTAAATCTAGGTAAATATGGAATGGGTGTTGGTAGAACATTTCCACTTACAATAGAAAGAACACGAAGAAATGGCAATAAGTATACAGAATATGATGATATCTTTAGAGAGAATTTAAATCCTTGGGACGTTTGGTTTGATGACGCAGCTATTGTTGGCAATCCATTCTCTGTTAATGATGGAATGTATTATAAAGATTATGCTTGGGATAAATTTGAAGAGCAGTTTGGACATCTAGATAATGCTAAATATGTTAAACCTAAACAACAAATATTTAATTCAGAGTCAAGGAAACTTGAAGCTGCTGAAGAAGGAAAAGTAAGTAAATATCAAATAAGAGTATGGTTTTATGAGAATGTTGCTCGTGATTGGTTTTATGTGGAAACAGAATGTGGTATTCCATTAGTTGATGATGAGCTACCTAAAACAGATAAGAATAAGAAATTATCTATATGGTCAGCACCTTGGACACTTAGAAATGACAAAGATTTAGAAGGTATTGGTATATATGAGGCAATGCGTAATGATCATAAGTTACACACCAAGATCAGGGCAATGACAATGGATCAGCTTATCTTATCTATATATAAAGAGTTCTTTTATTCAGGGACAGACACAATGGAAGGAGATGGTCAAATGAAAACATCTCCTGGTAGAGGTAGACAAGTAGCAGAGCCTCAAAACATTAGATGGAATGAAGTACCTGGTCCAGGAAGAGATGCTTATGAAGGATTAGCTTATCAAGAGCAAAAAATGGAAGATGCTACAGGTATTACTAAACAACTACAAGGAGAAGTTACAGGTAAGACAGCATTTGAGACATCGCAAGCTACAGAAGCCGCACTTAAAAGATTAAAGACTCCATTAGAAAACATTACAGACGCCTTAGAAATAGATGCATATATATCAGTTGGTATATTAGAAGACTTATATAGTGTACCAAAAATTAAACTTATAGCAGAAGACAGATATATTGAACCAGTTGAATTACAAAAGTTAACAAATGAAGATAATGAGTTAGGACCTCCAGGAGAAGCTCCTGAAACAAAAGAAGAATTCCAGGAATTACCACTTACAGTAGAAAGAGGACAAGATGGAGAAATAACAAAGACAAGAGAAAGTAATTTCTTTACAGTCTCAGAAGACGATTTCCCTTGGGAGGGTATGATATCTATCAAAGCACAGTCAATTGTTGCTAATTCAGAGCTATTAGAAAGAGTATCAACAGTAGAAATGGCTAATTTACTTGTTCCAATGTTCCAAATGCCTCCAGAAATAGGATTAAAACCTGCTAAAGAGATTCTCAGAACATATGACAAGGATCCAGAAGATTGGTTACCAGAAGCTTGGTTAAATCCACCACAAGAACAACAGAATCCATTATTTGTTTCAGGACAAGAAAAAGAGGGAGGAGGAGAAGGAATGGACACAGTAATTCCGCCTAGTGATATCAAAGGACCTATTAAAAGTGCTAGAGAAAGTACAAAGTCACTTAAACAAATAAGATAATATGGATCCTAAAGATAAATTACTACTACAAAAGATATTAGATGAAAAGACATTTGGTGTCTTACAAAGAGTTGCTAATAGTATGATTATGAATTGGGCTAGTAGACCTTGTACAAAAGAAACAGGATTTGAAACAATAAAAGCAACAATACAAAAAGAGTCTAAAGTTGACGCATTAAAAGCATTTTTAGAAGAATTAGAAAGACAAGCATATGACAGAGAATAACAAAGAGGGAATACCTAAAAAACCTTGGAAATTACTTGTAGAAGACTTATCAGGTAGAGGAGAGAATGTTGTCTTTCAGATAAACTGGAATAAACTAGTAAGAAACAAAGGTTATATTAAAATACAGATAGGAGATAAAGAAGCTGTAGTAGATAGAGACCACTTATGGAGTATCTTATTTATGCTTGGAAGCCAAGAAGAGCAAGATAAACTAGTAGAACCATTCATTAAGAAGACACAAGTAACTAAATTCTTTAAAATGATAGGCGTAACTACTTCAAGACCTATAGGAAAAGGTGAAATGCTTAACATTCCAATAGAGTTTACATTTAATCCAGATACAAAGCAAGTAGTTATCGGTAAAGGAAATCTTAATAGCTTAAGAAGCCAGGTTGTAGGAAATTAAAACTCCTACTATAATAGAAATGTAGTCATTATTATAATCCTCTCCTCTTCAAGAGAGTATAAAAGGAAGTCAAAATATTATGAAATGTGAATTTTGTACTAAAGAGTTTAAGAATCTTGTATTACATCAAAGAACTTGTAACGCATTAAGTCCTTTAGATGAGAAAGAGAAAACAGAGTTAATAGATAAAACAAAAGATTCAACAGATAAGAGAAAAGAAATCTCTAAAGGAGATGAAGTAAATAGACTAGAAGTTAAAGTTAATGAATTAACTACTAATCTTAATACATTAGCAGGAGCGGTTAATAAGCTAGTAGAGATACAGACAGTCAAAAAAGAAGATGTTGGTAAAACTGGTACAGGTAATGCAAAATCAACTAAAACAGAAGAAAAAGACGAGACTAGAGATGATTTTTATATGCCACCAAGATTTAGAGAGATTGTAGATAATACATTATCATCTGAATTCGGAGCAAAGGTTACAGACTTTGATGATAGAACAGATTTTATGCTTACTATTATTGTACCTCAAAAATATAGTTCAGTACCTAAAGAAGAATATGAAAAGACAGCAGACATAAGATCACGTATTATTCCTAGAGGATTAGGCGAAAATGGGGTCAAAGAATGGTGTCAGCTTATCAGATTAAACCTTAATAAGTACTTTACTAGAGAGGGTGTACAATCACCTTTTTCAATCAACTAATATGAATACACAATTTACAAAAGAAGAATTAGGAAATATATTAACATTACTTAATAGAGTAGAAATTAAAGGAGGTGAAGCAATTCCAATGGCTATGCTATTACAAAAGATAGCTGGTTTAGTAAATGTAAAGAAAGAAAATAAGCCAGAATCAGAAAAAAGTTTGAAAAAAACATAATTTATTCTATAATATAAATATAAATACCTTTAATGTAGCGGGCAGTATACGTTGAGGGGTCATTAGAGCCTTTGTTGTAGCTACTGCCCAGTTATAACAAGGTCTCCAACGACTCCTCAACAGAGTCGTTTTTATTGTTTAACATCTGTCAACTTCAAGACAGTCAAAAAGGAAGTAAAATTATGCCAGAACCAATAAAACTAGGTGATG
>VAPL010201733.1_pt1 | contig 12717 bp, 13 predicted proteins | sample 3395061 | NCBI WGS metagenome assembly VAPL01 (sample SAMN08290444, study PRJNA428436) | hydrothermal vent metagenome | isolation source: Deep-sea hydrothermal vent chimney 2 | place: Pacific Ocean: Juan De Fuca Ridge | depth 2182 m m
ATGCGCCAGGCCCGGGTGGAATGCCTTGGCGAATACGGATCGCCGGATCGCCGCGACAGTTCCGCCACCTGGCACTCTCTTTGCAACATGACGCCCAGGGCGGCAAGCGACAGGGCGTCATTCATCGCCGCGCCATCATTGGGAGCCAGCAGATCGGTCAGGTTATCGGCGATAAACCCGGTATCGACCGGCCCGGCGCCGAACTTATGGTGGCGGAAGGCGCGGCGCAGAAATCCCAGATTGGTCTGCATTCCGGCAATTTCCAGATCGCCGAGGACGCCGCTCATACGCGCCATGGCCTCTTCCCGGTCAACCCCCCAAACGACTATTTTGGCGATCATCGGGTCATAATCGGAAGAGACCGTGTCGCCTTCTCGAACGGCGCCGTCGATGCGCACGGCGCCGCCGTACTGTTCCACCGCGCCCAGGCGGAAGCGCTCTATAACGCCGCCGGTCGGCAGGAAATTGCGGGCCGGGTCCTCGGCGTACAGGCGGGCCTCCATGGCATGGCCCGAGGCTACCAGTTCCGGCTGTTCGCGGGGCAGTTCCCCGCCGGCGGCGACTTCCAGTTGCCAATGAACCAGATCTTCGCCGAAGATCATCTCGGTAACCGGATGTTCGACCTGTAGCCGGGTATTCATTTCCATAAAATAAAACGCGCCATCCGGGGCCAGCAAAAATTCAACGGTGCCGGCGCCGACATAGCCGATGGCCGCCGCGGCGTCGACGGCGGCGGCGGCCAGGTCCTGGCGCAGGGCCGGTGACAGCCCCGGTGCCGGGGCTTCCTCGATTACCTTCTGGTGGCGGCGTTGAATCGAGCAGTCACGTTCGGACAGGGCGACAATGTTCCCGAAGCGGTCGCCGAATACCTGTACTTCCACGTGGCGGGCCGGTCGTACGGCCTTTTCCAGCAGTAACGTGTCATCACCGAATGCCGCCCTGGCCTCGCGCCGGGCCGAGGCGACGGCATCCTTCAATTGCCGGGCGGTATCGACGATACGCATACCGCGCCCGCCGCCGCCGGCCGAAGCCTTGATCATCACCGGATAGCCGATTGCCGCCGCGGCATCCTTCAGGGTCGCAAAATCCTGCCTGGCGCCATGATATCCGGGGACCACCGGAACGCCCGCCTTTTCCATAATCCGCAGGGCCCGCACTTTCGATCCCATGTCGCGGATGGCCGCCACCGGGGGGCCGATAAAGACCAGGCCGGCGGCGTCGACCGCCTTGGCGAAATCGGCGTTTTCCGACAGGAAGCCGTACCCCGGGTGAATCGCCTGGGCACCGCTTCGCCGGGCGCTCTCGATGATCGCCGCGCCATCCATATAGCTATCTATGGCGAAAGCCTCGTCGGCGCTTTCCACATGCAGGGATGTGCGGTCCTGGTCGCTGAATACGGCGACCACGGATATGCCCATACCGCGCGCCGTGGCGGCGATGCGGCAGGCGATTTCACCACGATTGGCAATCAGGATTTTCGTAAACATACGATTATTCCCTATGCCAGTTTGGCTTGCGTCTATCGAGAAAGGCCGATATCCCTTCGCGGCCTTCGTCCGAGGCCCTGATTCTGGCGATCCCCTCGGCGGTTTCGCGGACTACATCCCTGTCGAAGGGGCGGCCTTGCAGGGCAAAAATCTGGCCCTTGATGGCGGTCATGGCGGCGGGGCCGTTTTCCAGCAGCATCGATAAAATATCATCGACCCGTGATTCCAGCACATCGGGCGCAACCACGTCGTGGACCAGGCCGATGCGCCTGGCGTCGGATGCATCGAAGGATTGCGCCGTCAGGGTATAGCGCCGGGCCTGGCTTTCGCCGATGGCCGCCATTATGTATGGCGAGATTACCGAGGCCATAATACCCAGCCTGGCTTCCGACAAGCGGAAGCTGGCGATTTCGCTGGCGATAACGATATCGCAGGCGGCGGCCAATCCGACGCCGCCGCCATACGCGGCACCCTGAACCATCGCCACCGTAGGTTTCGACAGCCGGTTCAAGGTCCACAGCATATCGGCCAGGGCTTCCGCGTCGGCCAAATTCTGCTCGAACGAATATTCCGTAGTCCGCTTCATCCAGTTAAGATCGGCACCGGCGGAAAAACTTTTACCGGCCCCCCGGATAACCACGGCGCGGACATTTTCATTACTATCCAGCAACTTTAAATGTCCGGTCAGGCTGGCTATCAGCGCATCGTCAAAGGCGTTGTGCACGTCTGGCCTGTTAACGGTCACGCTGGCGACGCCGCGCCGGTCGATATCGATTAATACTGTTTCCACGATTACATCCTGAATATGCCGAAATCGGTTTTTTCGATTGGCGCGTTTAGGGAAGCCGATATGCCGAGACCCAGAACCATCCGGGTATCGGCGGGATCGATGATGCCGTCATCCCACAGACGGGCGCTGGCGTAATAGGGATGGCCCTGATGTTCGTACTGATCCAGAATGGGCTTCCGGAACCGTTTCTCGGCGGTGGCGCTCCAGCTTTTGCCCCGGCCTTCCATGCCATCCCGCTTGACCGTCGCCAGCACCGAGGCCGCCTGTTCGCCGCCCATTACCGAAATTCTGGCGTTCGGCCACATCCACAACATGCGCGGCGAATAGCCGCGGCCGCACATGGAATAGTTACCGGCCCCGAAACTACCGCCGATGATGACCGTGAATTTCGGCACCCTGGCGCAGGCCACGGCCATTACCATCTTGGCGCCGTCCTTGGCGATGCCGCCGGTTTCGTATTTTTTGCCGACCATGAAGCCGGTGATGTTCTGTAAAAACACCAACGGGATACCACGCTGGGCGCACAGTTCGACAAAATGAGCGCCCTTCTGCGCCGATTGGGAAAACAAAATGCCGTTATTGGCGATGATGCCGACCGGATAGCCGTGAATACGGGCGAAACCGCAGACCAGGGTTTGCCCATACAGGTGCTTGAATTCATCAAACACCGAGCCATCGACGATCCGGGCGATAATATCGCGTACGTCATAAGGCTTGCGGGTGTCGGCATTGACGATGCCGTAAATTTCTTCCTTCGCATAGAGCGGCTCTTGCGGCTCTAACAGGTCCAGATCGACCTTCTTGACCCGATTCAGATTACCGATGCTGCGCCGGGCTATTTCAAGGGCGTGGCCGTCGTCTTCGGCCAGATGATCGACGACCCCGGAAATACGGCTGTGGACATCGGCCCCGCCCAGGTCCTCGGCGCTGACTATTTCGCCGGTCGCCGCCTTGACCAGCGGCGGCCCACCAAGAAATATCGTGCCCTGCCCCTTGACGATGACGCTTTCATCGGACATCGCGGGCACATAGGCGCCGCCCGCCGTGCACGAACCATGGACCACGGATAACTGCGGGATGCCTTTCGACGACATGATCGCCTGATTATAAAAAATCCTCCCGAAGTGGTCGCGGTCGGGAAACACCTCATCCTGATGGGGTAAGAAAGCGCCGCCGGATTCGACCAGATAAACGCACGGCAGGTTGTTTTCCAGCGCCATTTCCTGGGCCCGCAGGTGCTTCTTGACGGTGATCGGGTAATAGGTGCCGCCCTTCACCGTCGGGTCATTGGCGATTATCATGCACTCGCGGGCGTTGATGCTGCCGATACCGGTGATGACGCCGGCGGCCGGCACGGCGTCGTCACCGTACAGGCGGTATCCCGCCAACTGGGAAAATTCAAGAAACGGCGAGCCCAGATCGACCAGGCGGCGGATCCGCTCGCGCGGCATCAACCGGCCGCGAGCCAGGTGCTTATCACGCGCCCGCGGCCCGCCGCCGTCGCGGATCACCCGTACTTTTTCGTTCAGATCGTCAATCAATCGCCCCATGGCGGCGGCGTTGGCCTTGAAGGGGGCGGAACCGGTATCGACGTTGTCGCGAATAATCGGCATTTTATTTTCTCTTCCGGGACTGCGAAACGATGGTGGCGACCGCGTCGATCGATTGCCTGGTGTATTTTGCCATGGCTGTTACCAGCCGCCCCGTTGCAGCCATTTCTTGACCATCCACAGGCGGTCGGACCCCCAGAAGCCTTCACCGTCAACGATGAAAAATGGCGCGCCGAACACGCCCAGTTCCATGGCCGCACCGGTTTCATCCTTGAGCCGTTGCTTGATCGCCGGATCGTTGACGGCGGCAAGCAACCGGTCGCGGTCGATATGCAGGGCGGCGGCGACATCGGCGACCGCCTCGCCAGAGGTGATATCCTGACCTTCGGCAAACAGCCGGTTAAACAGGGATTTAGCCAGCAGCCTGGCCTGACCGGGATCTTCGTCATGGACCCAGTAAAAGGCCCGTGCGGCGGCGGCGGAAAATATCGGGAAAGGGTCTGGCATTCGCCATGGAATATCCATGAACCGCGCCATACGTTCGCAATCATGGATCGAATATTCGCCCTTTAGCGGAATTTTAACTGGCGATTCGACACCGGTATTCTTGAAAATCGGTCCCAGCAAAATAGGTTTCCAATTAACGGTCCGGTCATTCGCCGCCGCGATGGCGTCAATTTTATGGCTGGCGAAATAAGAAAACGGGGAAGAAAAATCAAAATAGAAATCTATCGTGTCGCTCATCCAAGAACCCTCTTTCATTCATCCATTACGGCGCGGGCGATCAATATGCGCTGAATATCGCTGGTGCCTTCGTAAATTTGACAGACCCGTACATCGCGATAGATACGTTCGACCGGAAAATCCTCTAGATAGCCGTAACCACCGTGAATCTGAATCGCATCGGAACAGACTTTTTCGGCCATTTCCGAAGCAAACACCTTGGTCATGGAAGCTTCCTTCAGGCACGGCTTTCCGGCGTCCCGCAGCCTGGCGGCATTCAGGGTCATCAGGCGGGCGGCCTCGATCATGGTCGCCATATCGGCAAGCCGAAAAGCGACGGCCTGATGTTCGGCGATCGGCTTGCCGAACGCCTTGCGGTCACGCGCGTAGTCGCGGGCCGCCTCGAATGCGGTGCGGGCCATGCCGACGGACTGGGCGCCGATGCTGATGCGGCCGCCTTCCAGATTAGCCAGCGCGATCCTGTAGCCGTCGCCTTCCCGCCCAAGCAGCAGATCGCCGGGCAGACGCATCTCGTCAAAATTCAACGCGACCGTCTCCTGGCCCCGCTGACCCAGTTTTTTCTCCGCCTTACCGGCGCAAAAACCCGGCGTGTCGGTGGGCACGATAAACGCCGATATGCCTTTCTTGCCGGCATCGGGATCGGTTACCGCGAAAACGATCACCACCCCGGCAATATTACCCGATGTTATAAACAGCTTCGATCCGTTGAGCACATAGCCGTTGCCATCCCGCACGGCGCGGCTTTTTATATTGGCGGCGTCGGATCCGGCCTGGGCCTCGGTCAGGGCGAAGGCGCCGATCATCCGGCCGCTGGTCATTTCGGGCAGGAAACGCCGCTTTTGTTCTTCCGTGCCGTATTGCACGATGGGCAGGGTGGCGACGCCGTTATGGACGCTCATCATGGTTGAAATGCCGCCATCGCCGGCGGCGATTTCCTCCATCGCCAGGACGAACGACACGACCCCGGTATTGCTACCGCCCCATTCCTCGGGCGCCAGCATGCCGAGCAGGCCCAGTTCACCCATTTCCCGGTAAATTTCGGGCGGCGTCCTGCCGGCCCGGTCCCAGGCCTGGGCGTTAGGTCGCAGCCGATCGCGGGCGAAGGCCCGGGCGGTATCGCGAATCAGAGTCTGTTCTTCATTCACCATGGTATCTCCGCGCCGTCATAGTTATAGAAACGACCGCTGGTCGCCATGTCCAGACCCTCGATCACCCGACGCATGCCGGTGACGCTCTGTTCGGCGTCGATCAGGCCGCCGGGGCCGCCCATGTCGGTGCGGACCCAGCCCGGATGCAGCACCGCGACCGAAATGCCGCGCGGTTTTAAATCGATGGACAGACTTTTCATAACCGCGTTAAGCGCCGCCTTCGACGAACGGTAGATGTATCCGCCGCCCGAATCATTATCGCCCATGGAACCCATCTTGCTGGAAATAGTAACGATTTTTTTCAACTTGCCGGCGACCATGTGATCGAGAAAACATTCACTGACTTTTAGTGGCGACATGGCGTTTAGGCGCATGACATCGGCCCAGACGGCATAATCGACGCCGCCCAGTTTGACCGGCCTGGGGCCGTATATTCCGGCGTTGTTGAGCAACAGGTCGATCGGTTCTTTCTTCAGGGATTTGGCCAGCGCCTGGATCTGGGCGTTATCTACGACGTTCAGGGTATGGACCTCGATATCGCCCTGTAAGGGCGCCAGCCCCTGCGCCATCAAGGGATCGCGGCAGGTCGCGATAACCCGCCAACCATCCGCCGCGTATTGCCTGGCGAATTCCAGGCCGAGCCCCCGACCGGCCCCGGTGACCAAAACACTCGGCATCTCAGATCACCCGTTCGATGGTGACGGCGGTTGCCTCGCCGCCGCCGATGCACAGCGAGGCGACGCCCTTTTTCAGGTCGTATTTTTCCAGCGCCGCCATCAGGGTGACAATAATCCGCGCCCCGGAGGCGCCGACCGGATGGCCCAGGGCACAGGCGCCGCCGTGCACGTTGAGCTTGTCATGGGGCAGGTCGAGATCATGCATGGCGGCCATGGCGACGACGGCGAAGGCCTCGTTGATTTCGTAGAGATCGACCTGTTCCTTCGACCAGCCGGTTTTCGCCAGCACCTTGTTGATTGCGCCGATAGGCGCGGTGGTGAACCATGCCGGTTGCTGGGCGTGGGTAGCGTGGGCATGAATAATCGCCAACGGCGCAAGACCGCGCTTTTCGGCCTGCGAGCGAAGCATCAGCACCAGCGCCGCGGCGCCGTCGGAAATGCTTGACGAGTTGGCCGCCGTCACCGTGCCGTCTTTGGCGAAGGCCGGCCGAAGGGTGGGAATTTTGCCGGCGTCGGCCTTTAACGGCTGTTCATCGTGTTCGACCTTAACCTCGCCATGGCGGGTCTTGACCGTCACCGGCGTCACCTCGCCGTCGAAACTGCCGTCCTCAATGGCGGTCCTGGCCCGACGCAGGGATTCGATTGCATAGGCGTCCTGCTGTTCGCGGGTGAACTGGTAATGGGTCGCCGTGTCCTCGGCGAAACAGCCCATCAGCTTGCCTTCCTCGTAGGCATCTTCCAGGCCATCGATAAACATGTGATCCTGGACCCGCTCACCATGGCCCAACCGGTAGCCCTGACGCGCCTTTTGCAAAATATAGGGGCTGTTGGTCATGCTCTCCATGCCGCCGGTGACCATGACATCGTGGGCGCCGGCGATAATGTTGTCGTGACCCAGCATGGTCGCCTTCATGGCCGAGCCGCACATTTTCGAAATAGTCGTGCAGCCGGCGTCCCACGGCAGCCCGGCCAGGTGTGCGGCCTGGCGCGCCGGGGCCTGCCGGACCCCGGCGAACAGGCATAATCCCATGATGACGTCGTCAATCTGGTCCGGTTCGACATCGGCCCGTTCAATCGCCGCCCGAATGGCGGCGGCGCCCAGTTCGGGGGCGCTAAGCGCCGACAATTCACCCTGGAAACCGCCCATCGGGGTACGCGCGGCGCCGACGATGACGACGGGGTCAGACTGGTTCATTGATCGTAATCCTTGTTCATTATGTTTCGTAGGGGGCGCCGTCCTTGTGTACGAATACGCCCCTGCCATCCCGTATGACAAACCGCATGTCGATATCGGAATAACCGCCTTCATCACCCGGCATCCGGTCACCGACGACCAGAAAACTGGCTTCCCGGTCCGAACGATTGACCAGATGGTGGCCATTGGTGACGCCGGCGGCAAAACCGACAATCATTCCCGCAGTCATACCCTGTTCGCCCTCGTCGGTCACCAGCACAAGTTCGCCATCGACCATATAGACGAATTCATCCTGCTTGGTATGCCAGTGCCGTTGCGACGAGCTGGATCCGGGAGCCAAGGTTATCATATTGACACCGAAATTGGTCAGATTGAAAGGCGCACCCAGCGCCCTTTTAGCACGCCCGGCAACCGCTTCGTCAAAAGGTGCGGGATACCCGGTCCCCCGCTTCGCCGGCAGCGCAAATGGATCAATCGCCGGTCCCGTGGATTTTGTCGTCATGGCTTCATCACCCTGTTTCCTCGAACAATTCCCGACCGATCAGCCAACGGCGGATTTCACTGGTGCCGGCGCCGATTTCGTAAAGCTTGGCGTCGCGCAGCAGCCGACCGGTCGGCGATTCGCTGACATATCCCATGCCGCCCAGACACTGGATCGCCTCCAGCGCCATCCAGGTCGCCTTTTCGGCGGCGTAAAGGATCGCCCCGGCGGCGTCCTTGCGGGCGGTCAAGCCCTTGTCGCAGGCCCGGGCGACGGCGTAAACATAGGCCTTGCAGGCATTCATGGTGGTGTACATATCGGCCAGCTTGCCCTGCATCAACTGGAAGGTGCCGATAGCCTGGCCGAACTGCTTGCGGTCATGAAGATAGGGCACCGCCACGTCCATACAGGACTGCATGATGCCGAGCGGCCCGGCGGCGAGCACGGTTCGTTCGTAATCGAGCCCGCTCATCAACACATTGACGCCCTTGCCGAGGCCGCCAATGACGTTTTCCGTCGGCACTTCGCAGTCCTCGAACACCAATTCGCAGGTGTTGGAGCCACGCATGCCGAGCTTGTCCAGTTTCTGGGCGGTGGAAAAACCCTTGAATGATTTTTCGATTATAAAGGCAGTGATGCCACGGGAACCACCGTCGGGGTCGGTCTTGGCGTAGACCACCAGGGTGTCGGCGTCCGGCCCGTTGGTGATCCACATCTTGGAACCATTAAGGACGTAGCGGTCGCCCTTCCTGTCGGCCCGCAGTTTCATGGAAACCACGTCGGAACCGGCGCCGGGTTCGCTCATCGCCAGCGCCCCGACATGTTCGCCGGAAATCAGTTTCGGCAGATAGCGGCGCTTCTGTTCGTCGCTGCCGTTGCGGCCGATCTGGTTGACGCACAGGTTGGAATGGGCGCCGTAGCTGAGGCCGACCGAGGCCGAGGCGCGGCTGATTTCCTCCATCGCCACCACGTGTTCCAGATAGCCCATGCCGGAACCGCCGAATTGCTCGTCGATGGTGATGCCGAGCAATCCCAGATCACCCAGCTTGCGCCACAGGTCGGCGGGAAAATCGTTGCTGGCGTCGATATCGGCGGCCCGGGGCGCAATCTCGTCGGCGGCGAAGCCCTGTACCGAGGCCCGCAACAATCCGGCGGTTTCGCCCAGGTCGAAATCGAGAGAAGGAAGTTCGTTTGCAATCATGTTCAACGTTCCTTTGTTTTATCCGGCGACATCGGCCCGGCCGACAATACGCATAAGGGTTTGCTGCATCACCGCGCAAGGGGTCGCCTTGCCGTCCTTGAGCACATCCACCGTTGCCGTGCAGATACTCAAGGTTCGTCCGGCCTTGACCACCCGGCCACGGGCGATCAGCAACTGGCCATCGGCGGCGGCCATCAGATTGAGCTTGTATTCGACGGTCAGGATACCGTCGCCATCGTCCATCAGGGTAAAAGCGGCGTAACCGCCGGCGGAATCGGCGATCATACCAACCACCCCGCCATGGAAAAAACCGTGCTGCTGCGACAGATCGTCGCCGTAGGGCAGACGGATTTCGCAACGACCGGGAGCCAGTTCACCGATTTCCGCCCCGATGTGGGTCATCATTCCCTGCCTGGCGAAACTGCCACGCACCCGTTGCCGGTAATTCGGGTCGCGCGGGGTGTGTTCAGTGTTCATCGCCGCCCCTCTCGCATTCGGCAATCATCAGCCGCCCGGCCTCGACGACATTATCGGGGAAAAGGCAGGTCTTGCGGATTTTTGTATCCATGTGCAATCCCAGAATTTCCGTTGTCGCGGCCAGGTTATCGGTTTCACCGTTATACATGCTGTGCTGGAATTTAATGCGCTTGCCGGCCAGTTCCAGCAGCGCCGAGCGGACAAAAACCACATCGCCGGGGTGCAGTTCACGCAAATATTTGGTCTGCTGTTCGACCGCCGCCATGCCGCGATTATTGCTGCGCAGATAGCTTGGCGTAATGCCCAGCATGTTGAACAAATTCCAGGTCGCCTCGTCGAACTTGCCGGTGTACCAGGCGACATTCATGTGCCCTACATGATCGCAGTGCCAGGGATAAACGGCGCCGCGATAGGTGACGGGCAACTCGCTCATGTTGCACTTTCCTTTTGCTGCAACAGGCGACGGCTCTGCTTCTCCAGCTTGTCCAGTTCCGCAAGGATCGCCTTGATGTCGCCCTGTTGCCGGCCAAGCGCCGCCTTGCGTTCGCCGATCTTGTCGAGAAACAGTTTCAACTGCGCCACTTCCGAAGGGTCATCGTCATAAAGGTCGATCATGGCGCCGATTTCGTCCAGGGAAAAACCGAGCCGCTTGCCGCGCATAATCAGCCGCAGGCGGACCCGGTCACGCGGGCTGTAGATGCGCCGCTGCCCCTGCCGGGTCGGCGACAACAGGCCCTTGTCTTCGTAAAAGCGAATGGTCCGGGCGGTTACCCCGAATTCCCGCGCCAGTTCGGCGATGCCACAAGTTTCGATCATGGCGGAAGATTAGCTTACGTTTACGTAAACGTAAAGCATTACCGATGGCAATCGACTTTGGACGGGTGCCGTGCGGCAATGCGGCCCATAAGGGGGGAAGTATCGGCGTCGGCGACTATATTGGCGTCTTTCAGGTCCAGTCGGTCGGCAAGGACGAAATCCTGATCGGCGAAGACGACAAGCACCTGAATTTCCTGATTTCGGTTTTGCGCCACCGGCAGGGATTTACGTTATCGACGTGGGTCCGCACCCACAACCGGTTTGGGCGCATGTACCTTTGGGCGATCATGCCGTTTCACAAACTGATTGTCCGTGATTCGGTCGGGCGGATATCCAAAATGACCGGGCCGTAATGCTAATGCCGGCCATGGGGCGCTAAAAAATCCTGCTCCGGGCCCAGGGGCACGACGCCGGTCGGGTTGATGGTGTGGTGGCTGGCGTAGTAGTGGTTTTTGATATGGTCCATATGTACGGTTTCGGCAATGCCGGGCTGCTGATACAGATCGCGCAGATAGCCCGACAGGGCGGGATAATCGGCGATCCGTTTCAGGTTGCATTTGAAGTGGCCGACGTAAACGGCGTCGAAGCGGATCAGCGTGGTGAAGGCCCGCCAGTCGGCCTCGGTGATGGCCGGGCCGGTCAGGTAGCGGGTTTCGCCCAGGCGCCGTTCCAAATCGTCAAGGGTCACAAATAACGGCGTCACGGCGGCTTCATAGGCATCCTGCGTGGTCGCGAAACCGGCCTTGTAGACGCCATTGTTAAGGGTGTCGTAGACCACCTCGTTTATCCGGTCTATTTCCGCCCGCAGGGGCTCGGGGTAGCAATCGCCGGGCACGGCGCCCAGGCCGTCGAAGGCGGAATTGAACATGCGGATGATTTCCGATGATTCATTGCTGACGATGGTTTCCGTTTGCTTGTCCCATAAAACGGGGACGGTGACCCGACCGCTGTAGTCGGCGTCGGCGGCGGTATAGACCTGGTGCATGAAATCGGCGCCGTTGATGGAATCGGCGACGACGCCCCGGTCGGGGGTGAAAGTCCAGCCGTTTTCCACCATCAGCCAATGTGTCACCGACAGCGAAATGATGTCTTCCAGGCCCTTCAGTTTCCTGAAAATAAGAGTCCGGTGAGCCCATGGGCAGGCGTACGAAACATACAGGTGATAGCGACCGGCTTCGGCTTTGAAACCGCCGTCGCCGGACGGGCCGGGGGCGCCATCGGCGGTTACCCAGTTGCGAAACCGGGCGGCCTTGCGGATGAACTTGCCCTGATCGGCGACGGTGTCATACCACTGATCCACCCATTTACCGTCTACCAATAAACCCATTAGAATTTCCCCGATTGAAAGTCTTCAAATACCTGCTCTACTTCTTGCCTGGTATTCATGACGAACGGACCGCCACGGGCCACCGGCTCGTTCAGCCGCCGCCCGGCAATCATCAGGAAGCGGCTGTCGTCCGTTCCGGCGGTCGCCTCGACCATATCCCCCGGACCAAGCACGCCGAGCATCTCCCGGCCCAGCACGCCACCGGCCCTGCCGACCCTGACCTCGCCCTCGATAACGTAAATAAATCCATTGTGATCGGGCGCCATGCCTTGCTGGAACCGGCCTCCCTTGTGCAACCGAACATCCAAGTATAGCGGATCGGTTAATATTTTCCTGACCGGCCCGACCGTACCGGCCCCGGTACGCCCGGCGATCACCTTGATCTCGCCGCCGGCGATTTTTTCGACGGGAATTTCCGAGGCCGGAAATTCCTGGTATTCCGGCGCCATCATCTTGTCGCCGGTCGGCAGGTTGACCCACAACTGAAACCCCGCCAACAGGCCGTCTTGCTGTTCCGGCATTTCGGAATGAACGATGCCCCGCCCCGCCGTCATCCACTGGACGCCGCCGGGTTCGATCACCCCTTCATGACCGGCCGAATCCTTATGACGCATCCGCCCGGCCAGCAGATAGGTCACCGTTTCGAAACCCCGATGCGGATGATCGGGGAAGCCGCCGATATAGTCGTCCGACCGGTCCGAACCAAATGCGTCAAGCAGCAAAAACGGATCGACCATATCGAGCAGCGGCGAGCCGACGATGCGCCTGAGGCTGACGCCGTCGCCGTCGGATGCGGGTATGCCCGATGTGGTTTCGGTCAGTTC
>VAPL010115091.1_pt1 | contig 12716 bp, 17 predicted proteins | sample 3395061 | NCBI WGS metagenome assembly VAPL01 (sample SAMN08290444, study PRJNA428436) | hydrothermal vent metagenome | isolation source: Deep-sea hydrothermal vent chimney 2 | place: Pacific Ocean: Juan De Fuca Ridge | depth 2182 m m
AATCTGTTTATACATAAAGTCTGTTGTGTGTAAGGTTGGTAACAAAACTATTTTACACGACGGGCTTTGTGTGTTTAGTGCGGTTGAGGTGTTAATTCAGCTTGGTTGTGGAAGTTGGACTTTCGCAGATGCCACACGATTTCAACAGGTGTTATCAATATTTTCGCTTCTAAGTTGATAAAGTAGATAGAATGGTGTTAAATAAATATGTCATATACGGAACTGAAAAGGAGGTATGGCATGAGTGCAATGTACATTGCAAATGATGTTGAGACATCAGGGAGCACCCCGGGTATTAATAGTGTTCTATCATGGGGTGCATGTGTTATCACACAACAGAAATTATCACCTCGTGAGCGCATGGATCGCGGTCTAACATTCTATGTCGAGTTTAAACCATTGACATATGATTATGAGATAGAGGCCATGCGAGTCGGCTGCATTGGGCTTCGGTGCATTGCCGATTTGAGGGTGGGTGATAAGAGATATGATACAGCCTCGCAATATTTTGAGCCAAGGCTCGTACTTGAAACACTTGCAAACTGCGGAGAAACTGTGCAAGAAGGTGTTCAACGATTCATGGAGTGGGTCAGAACGTTGAATAACAAAAATACGAAGATTGTGCCGGTGGTTGACACGGTTTTTTTTGATTCATGTTTCATTCAGCATCTTTTCGGAGTTGCCGGTGAACAGAGCCCTTATGGCTGGTCAGGGATTGACCTTGATTCGCTGTATCGCGGGTACTTGCGCGATATGTCTGGAGATTTGTGTGAGCTTGGTCTGATTGATAGCCGAGCGATCGCACATTGTGCGATTGATGATGCAATTTTCTTGGCAGACATGGCAGGAGAGTTGATTTTCCATCGCATTATTGCTGACAAGTAAGATGATCAAGCCACCACAGCGCGCCACCGGAATAGAAGTTTCCGTGTCGGCGCGTTTTTTATAAAATTATGACTAACCCCAAATATTTAGATTTAATATTAAATGGTCACATTATCTTTTGGATTGTTTGGCACCGCTGACAAATGGATTATCGCGGATGTAAAATCGCCACGGAAGCTCGGTGCCGTTTTTAATACCGACACGACCCGAGATACCGATTTCTTTCATTGGTAAATCATGGGCATCATAGACTGCGAAGTCGCCTGAAACGGCAGTACGGTTCTCCTTTTTTGAAATGCCAAATGCTTTGCATAGTTTTGCCGGCCCGTTTGCGAGCTTGTTAATATCAGAAACGCCTCGGCGTCTTTTCATGTGTGCGATGCCATGTGTAGGCTCAATCGCGCGAATGAGCACCGCTCCCGCACTACTTTTATTTGTGGTTATATTTACGCAATGGTGCATGCCATAAGTGAAATACACATACCAGTGTCCGTATGTGTCGCGCATCGGAGCGCTTCGCGGTGTTGGGTGATGAGCGTGAGATGCAGTGTCTGTGGTGTATGCTTCAGTTTCAACGATGATGCCCTCGCACGAACCCTTTCGTATAATTTTTCCAAGAAGTTTTGGGGCAAGGGTTACAGCATCATCGGCAAACCAAGAATGTGGTAATTTTCGCATGAGCTATTTGCTGATTTGGCTCGGACTATCCAGTACAATTTCCGCTTTTCCTTTATAGGAAGTGATGGTGCCGGACACTGTTATGTTTTCTCCTTGATATTTTGTAAGTGACGAACCGAAACGTGCTCGGGCACTTGCAAAAATGACAGCCCCAAACGGACAGCCATTATAGTTTACGCAGTAGTCAAAAAAGGTGGTACCAGACTTTGATGTGTACACGCTGATGACTGTTCCGGAAACACGAGTTGTTTCGCCGATGTGTTGCTGTGCCTGGGTGTATGGATAAGTGTGTGAAGAATTGTTTGATGGGGGAGTTGCGGTTGATGATTTTGCGGTATTCGTATTTTGTGCTCCGATGGCGCCACCTGCGTTTGCATTGAGTACTTGCATAATGATGTGCTCGTATGTACTTCGCAACGCCGGGTCGGTCCCTATTTCAAGCACCTCATCGTTGACGTTTGTGGCGGAGTTTGTCCAGTTATAACTTCCGCTTGCGTAGGCGTTTTCCGTAACGAGCGCTTTTATGTGCATGATGCCGTTTGGATGTGTCTGCGTTTCTATTGGGATTCCGGCTGAACGCAGTGTCGCGATAATTGGAGTTTCGTAGGAAGTGGTGCTGTTTTCTTTGTCCATAATTCCACGTACGTCCACGCCACGCTCCTTTGCTCGCACGAGTGCATCGGCGACGTCTGAAAGAGTAAATTCATAAATTGCAAAGTAAATATATTTGTGCGCGTTGTTAATCAGAGAAATAAGCTCTTTGTCGTTCTGTTTTTTATTGAGGCTGTACAAAACACGCACACTGCCGGGCTTTGGTATGGCGATTGCACTTTGTGATGGTGCGTTTGGCGACGGGGAAGAATGCGCACCTATGAGATAACCGGCTCCGGCAGCAAGCATAATTGCAATCAAAACTTTTGTTCGCACAGAGTAGTTCATATGTATTATATTAGCACGCGGGGCGGGGGCTCCCCAAAACATATTCCCCATGGGGAATATGTTTTGGGGAGCTGTTCTGTGCTATCCTAATATGCAATAGCTCGCGACATTTATATAAAATAATTTAACTATCATGCACATACATTTAGGTCTAAAACATAAGCGCATCAGAAAAGAACAGGAGATGTTGAGCAAGAAAGGGCTTGCGCCAAAACTTCCGCCACAAACAAACTATTTAATCGCTCTTGATAAAATCACTTTTGTTGCCGGTATAGTTGGTCCATTCACCGTCATCCCACAAGTCTACGAGATATTCAGCACGCACCAAGCAAATGGTGTTTCAGCGACATCGTGGATTCTTATGTCGGTAGTGACACTTCCGTGGATTTTCTACGGCATCGCTCACAAAGACAAAACAATTATCGTCAGCTTCATCCTTTGGGAAATCGTAAACCTCATGGTGGTCGCAGGGGCTCTGATTTACTGATTAGAACCGCAGAAGTTTGAAGGGAAATGGGTTCTGACCCCCACTTACGTCTACTTACATTTACTCATTTGTCTCGTCGAGCAAAAATAAACCGCCCAAGCGGACGGTCTGTTGGGCGGTGATTAATACGTGACCACCTTTGGATTGTCCAACCAAGGAATCTCCTCCCCGCTTATTTGGATGAACAACTGTGTTGCAAAGTTCAGCACATTGTCTGGCCGCCAAATTGGACAGCCGAGATGTCCGTCAAAGAAAAATATTCTTATGGTATCATTTTCTTCTTCGGAAAGTTGTCCTGTCGCTGTTCCTGCAACCAACAGCAATTGTACAACTCCTCCCATCAACCGCTCGTCTCTCTTTTTTGTTTCAGTTTCATCATAATAAAAGATAAACGACCAATTACCACTATCCTTTTCTTTTATTTGCGACACAAACACATTTGGAGACAGCATCCATGCTCCTTTGCACGCCAAACTGAAATCAGCACACTGCTGATGCAGTCTTTTCTGAAAATTTTCTTCAGTAAACATATAATGAGTACCTCCCATTGTCCCATTGTATGAGTTTAATCTTCAATGATTCGTCTTGTCTGGTTATCAATGTACACAATATTGTTAACTTTGTAAGGGGCTTGTACGCCACCGCGCTTCTCTTGGACAGGTGTCACCACTACGGTATTATACTATCTTCATTAACAGCCAAACTGCCATATGTGGTGGACGCGTACATTGGCATGACAAGAGCCATTATACGGTTAGAGCCCCAGCAAATGGGCAGCCAATTATTAAAATGTGGAATAACGTTAACTGAATATGGAGGTATGTTATGTTTCCGGGAAAAAATGCGCGAGCACGGAGAATGCTTTCGGCATTCTGCAGACTGGACCAGTGGAGAAGTGGTTTTTTACCGCAGCCGGCTGTTTTTCTGAGAAGAAGTACATTCGCAAAATACCATTGCCGTGGGCAACGGATGTTGCAAATGGAGAAGATTTATAGGGTTAAGTGTCTAAGGCGCGGATGCAAGAATGAGGAGAGTCACACCATTGGTACTGTGCACCTGCTGTGGTTGTCATTATGATCTCGAACTGCGGTGCCGTGTGGAGTACCAATAAAGAACCCCGCACCGGATCTTCGCCGAGTGCCTTGCACGACCGGATTTTTGTTTTCCAAAAGCTAGTAAATGTGGGTAGTAGTTATTTATTTTGCGAGATGTCTGAAGGGGTTTAATAACAGCAAATGTTTGCATAACACATTAAGTTTTGTTAACGTTTAAATATGGGCGTTAGATAGAAATTAGTTAAACATTAAAAAAATTTATAAATAATCTATTTATAAAGATGTGACATTGACACTAGTTAATATGAATAATATACAGCAACAAAAAGTATTAAAATATGTGAATGAGTATCTTAGAAAAGGAAAGTTGATGCAATTGGCTACGGTAAAGAGGGGGCAACCGTGGATTATTAATTGCTGGTATATCTATGACGATAATTTTAATTTCTATTTTATTTCTGGTCAGAGTGCAAGGCATGTTGTGGAGTTAAAAAACAATGAGAAAGTCGCTTGTTCAATCGCTCCGCACTATACCTTGGAAAAATTAGGCCAAAAAGTTCAGGGCCTAATGTTTGAGGGCGTCGCCAAAGAAGTTAAGGGGTCTTCTCTGGCTGAAGTTTTTAATAATTTTGTAGCGAGATGGAAATTTTCCACCAATTATATAAATTTAGATAGATTAAAAAGGGGTGGGGCTGGTTCTAAATTATATAAAATAAAAGCGACTAAAATTGTCTGGTTTGATGAAATTAATTTTTCCAATAACCCAAGACAAGAAATTGTCTTAAAATAAATACAGAAGCGAGAGCTAGGGCAATTTACTACATATTTATATTATCTAACTATAATATGGAAGGCATGCTGGTAAGTACAAGAGATTTAGAACAAAAAGATGTTTCTTATACAGATGCGTTATTACAAGGACTAGCATCTGATGGTGGATTATATGTTCCGATGGAATACCCACAATTAACCACGGATGATTTAAATCAATTAAAAAATAAGCCATACCCTAAACTAGCTTTTGAAATTAAACGAAAATTAGTTGGTGGTACAATTCCCGATGCTGAATTAGAAGTATTATTGCAAAATGCTTATACGGAAGATAAATTTAATACAACAAATGAAAATACTGTTCCGATTAGATCTATTGGCGAGGACCTATTCTTAGAAAATTTGTCACTTGGTCCAACTGCCGCGTTTAAAGATATGGCACTTCAACAATTAGCTCAAGAAATGAATTATGAACTTAACCAAAGAGATAAAAATTTAACAATTTTAGGTGCAACTTCAGGTGATACGGGCTCATCGGCTGAGGCGGCAGTTAAGGGGTTGAGTAGAATCAAATTATTTATGCTTAGCCCACAGGCTGGAATGAGTGATTTTCAAAAAGCGCAAATGGGCGCCTTAACTGGAGATAATATTTATAACATAGGTATCGCGGGGAGATTCGATGATTGTCAAGATTTAGTCAAAGAATTAAAACAAGACGCAGAATTTGCAAAATTAGGTGCTGTTAACTCAATTAATTGGGGAAGAATATCATCACAGATTCCTTACTTTCTATCCGGTTATCTACAAGCAACATCAGAAATTGGTCAAGAAGTAGATTTTGTTGTTCCTACCGGAAATTTTGGCAATATTTTATCAGGTTATGTGGCTAAACAAATGGGGGTTCCAATCAGAAAATTAATTGTTGCTACAAATGAAAATAATGTTATGGCAAGATTAATCAGAACCGGAACTTATGAATTATCGCCCTCACAAATTACATCAAGCCCATCTATGGATATTTCAAAAGCATCTAATTATGAAAGACTGGTATTTGATTTATTAGACCGGAATCCGCAGGCGGTTAAAGAATATATGGCTGAATTTGCTAATAATGGGAGGGTTGACTTTGCTAAATTTGGCTTAAGTCAAGATGCATTTGTTCAAAAAGGTTTTTTTCAAGGAAGTTCAACACACCAAGATAGACTTAATACAATTAAAGTTATATACGATGAAGCGGGAACAATCATTGATCCTCATACGGCTGATGCTGTTACGGTTGCCAAACAGCATAAAACTAATGATGGGGTTCCAATGGTCGTTATGGAAACAGCTTTGCCGGTTAAGTTTGAAAAAACAATTGCTGAAGCATTAGGTTTTGTTCCGGGGAGAGAGGCAAGATTTAAAGATTTAGAAAGTAAAATAACCCCCGGCAGTTTTTATAATTTGAAACCGAATGCTACGCAACTTAAGGATTATATAAGAAACAATGTTTAATCGTTTGGCGGTGGTTGGAGAAGGGGAAGGTCAGTCCATTTATTTGTTTCCTTAGTCTGTTAAAATAATGAACATGCCTGATGCAAAAGAGCTTTGTAAATTTTTAGTAAAAGCAAAAAAGTCCGGTTATGTAGCTGGTGGTTTATCAACAGCCACGAAAATTATTGGTGACGACAAATCCACGACTTTAATTTTTGGAAGTGGAGATTGGAAATATAATGATAATTATTTTGGCGGGGAACCGTTTGGTGGTAGAGAAATTGTATTTTTTAAAGACCAGCCAATCTACATTATGGTTTACTATGGTTGTATTAATGATTCAGTGTCTAACATAGAGAGGGTTTATAATATGTTGAGAAATGCATTAAAACTTATCCCGGAAGACAAACCATATCGTGGCCCGACAAAATACAATGATGGAGATTTTCCCTATAAAAACAGTTTTACGGGCGAGGTTGATAATTTTTTTGGAGTAGAGACTATTTCTGAGAAAGGAAAGGAAAATTACAAAGCAAGATACGTCGGAGGATTTATAAATATAAGAAAAGAATAGGTAAACGGTGTCAGGACAGGAGTCGTTTTCCGGTTAAAAAATCCAAAAGCCGTGCATTCTTTCAGTAGAAAGGATGCACGGCTTTGCGGGTTACATACTTACGCAGAGCGCATAACCTGCAGTGTGTGTGCCATGGTGCCAAATTCGGCAATAATACTTTCGTAATATTGCCGGAGTGCTTTTGGTTCATGGGTTCGTGCTTGTGCGTAGTATTCTTTTCCCATTGATACATAACTCTGCACAAGTAGCCCGCGCCGGATAATACTTTCCGGAAATAATCCAACCAAAAGCAGGCATCTATCACCGTTTATAACGAATGAAGCTGTCGGTGGTTTTTGTTCTTGTGTTATTCTTACGAACGTACTTATTGCGTAAACAAAGAGCTCGCTATCTCGCACGTGCGTTAGTAGCGCGCCTACCAGGTGGTGTGTGGCATTCTGAGACAGCGTGATGTGCCAATTCTTTTTCGTTGTTCCAACCAATTTCTCAAACTGGTCGGCGCGCACCATCTGTGTATTCATGGTTGCTCCCTTTTTATTTCAATGTGATGTCCGAATATAATATAAGGCACAGCCCGTAACAGCACAACCCTCGTGAGATACTCATTTAAAGTTTGTTTGCCATTTTTTCCTATTCGCATATACTTAGCAACATTATGCGTATAATTCTTTGGGACATGCTTTTTGCCGGTGTCTATGTTATTGCTGTGGCGATAGGAATAATGTTGCTTGCGCATACCGGACAACTCGCGGATTTTGTGCCAGCCGGAACTTTCTTTTTGATGGTACTTGCAACGTATCGCCTTGTACAACTTTTTACTCGCGACAGTATTACTGATTTCATACGCGAGTGGGGATTGCATGCGCCGCGCGTTTCATTGAGGGGAACTGTGAGGGCGCTTTTTTCGTGTGTGTGGTGTATGGGATTGTGGATTGCACCATTTGTTTTGTTTGCCTATTTTGCAGATACGTATTTTTGGTATGTCATAGTTATTTTGGCGCTTTCCGCGCTTGGCTCCATTTTACAAATTATAACTGAAGCGATAAACAGTCATTCTGAAAAGTGAAGGAGTTTGTCCTAGGTTATTCTTTTGTGCATAAGTAAACACCCCGCCACGCTTTCGCGTGGCGGGGTGTTTATGATATCCCTAAGGACGATTACTGTTAGTAGCCGCCGTTATTGCTACCACGATCATCGCGTCGAGGGGCACGTGTTCCTTCAGGTTGAGCATAGTCAACTTTCAGGGTGCGTCCACCGAACTCTTTACCATCCCAACGTTCAATCGCTGCCGTAGCTTCTTCCTCGGTTGACATTTCAACGAATCCGAAACCGCGTGGGCGATTGTACATACGATCAATAGGAAGGCTGACTGAAACAACCGTTCCCGCCTCTTCAAAGGCCTTGCGCACATCTTCTTCAGTTGACGCCCATGGGATACCGCCAACGAAGAGTTTCTTTTTGTTTTCTTGCATGTGTAATATAGTGAACTTAATAACGCTCGCCGGTACCGAACACTTATGGGGCGAACATGAAAAACAAATCACCACAAAGCTCAAGAGACGCTGCGAGTACTTATATAATGACATACCCTCTTAAAATTTGCAACCCCTCGTTATGCACAGTCCAAGACGGGGTCAAAATGTTATCCACATGGCATGCCCAGCACATTGTTTATTCGTTGGCATATTGATATACAATGAGTATGTAATGGTACATGATATAAAAGTGCTCGGAATCTATTATTAATTTTAATACAATCGCAAAAATATGGATAACCAAAAATCATTTCGTGAAAAAAAATTGATAGAGATTTTAATCGTTATCGTTGTTATTGTGTTTTTGGTTGGAAGTATTGTATTTGCATTTGTTAATAAGACACAGACACCGAATGCACAACATAAAGTCAATTCTTCAATTCCACAGAGTGTCCTTAACTCACTTTCAGCGTCCACAACTACTACTACCAAAATTCCTCAATCGGTACTTAATTCTCTGTCTGCCTTAAAAGATAATATTGCAACTACCGTACCGCAAAGTGTTCTTGACTCTCTCTCCGCACACACAAAAAAGTGACGGTACTTTATATAAAATAAAATACATATAATATGAACTATCCATTTTTCAAACATCTTTTACACAAAAAATCAAAAAAGGCGCACCTTGTTGTTCTTTTTGTTGTGGCAGTTGTTGCGGTGGCAAGCTTGGCGGGGGCGGAAGCATTTAATATTTCCGTTACAGACGCCTCAAATAACATGATTATTTCAGGTAATGCTTGGTCATCAAATATTGGGTGGATATCATTTTCCGGTACGGTAGCTAATTCAGCACATACTCCATACGGCGTGTATGAAAATCCCAAGACGGGGGCTCTTTCCGGTTATGCATGGGCCTATTCGCAGCCGGATTTAAACAACCCTACAGAACCGTCCGGGGTCGGGTGGCTTCAGTTTGGTATTTCTGATGCCACCCACCCTGCTGTAAAAGTTGATTTTAACAATGGTGGGAAGATAGTCGGCTATGCGCGTTTTGTTTCGGCAAGAGGTGGTTCCTGGGGTTCATCTACCGGTGGCTGGGTATCATTTTCAGGACCATCGTATAAAGTTGTGCAAAAAGCAGGTTGTGCATGGAGTGGCTATGCGTGGGAACCGGACGTCGCCGGGTGGATTCAAGTATCCGGCAACACACAATCTGGTGGAAGTTACGGGGTGCAGGAGGGGGTGCAGGGTACGGATTCTTCCGTATGTTCTCAGATAAGCCAATCGCAGCTTACGTGTGCCGTGTCTCAAAGCTCAACACAAATAACTTTTACAGCATCTCCCGGAACACTCTCGTCATATGCATGGAAGCTCAATGGGGTATCAAAATCAAATAATACGTCTTCACTTACCGTTACTCCGGTTGCCGGTAATAATTATACGGCGCAAGTATCTGCGTCTGTTGGTGGGACACCTCAAACAGCGTATTGTCCATTGGTAACCATACCAACAACGTCAGGCACTGGGGGCGGAAGTGGAACAGCAATCTCCGGAAAACTCACTGCCTATCCAAATCGTGTAGAAGAAGGCGCGTCAACACAAATCAAATTCACATGGACTCTTAATAATGTAAAAAGCTCAGATAATTGCGCCATTAACAGGCACTCAACCGGTACTCCGATGTCAACAGGGTTTCGTGTAATGAGTGGTGGTGCGCTGGAAAGGAGCGTGTTTCCACCACGTACCCGCGGTATAGCCAGTCACTTCAATGATATAACTGACATAATTAAAACACAGACAACGTACTATGTTGAATGTAATGGTAGTGATGTTCCGGGGAGCTCTGTTATTGTAAATGTGGTTCCGACATTTAATAACTTCTAGTTGTTAAACAAAACATCTCACCCCGGAGGCTTCTTAAGAAGCCTCCGGGGTGAGATGTTTTGTTCTGTTACATATGATGTATCAGTGCGGTATGGACACGAAAATATTTAGCGTGTTATACTAGTTTTATATTAATCTAATCATTGAATTTTATGGATAAAACAATAGTTATATATAGCACACCAACTTGTCACTTTTGTCATATGGCAAAAGAATTTTTCAAAGATCACAATGTTGAATTTACCGATTACGATGTTGCAACCGATATTGAAAAACGAAAAGAAATGGTGGAGCGCAGCGGACAAATGGGAGTGCCTGTTATATTTATCGGCGATGAAATGATTGTTGGTTTTGATCAACAGCGCATTATATCGCTTTTGGGTATTTCATAAGGTAATTCATTTGGTAGAGCAAAGAAGCACCGCTCGCCACGCATGTGGCGAGCGGTGCTTCTTTGCTCTTGCTACTCCATATATGGTAGGGTTTATATATTCCCCTCATAGCTCAACGGATAGAGCAGTCCCGTCCTAAGGGATTGATGTGGGTTCGATTCCTGCTGAGGGGACACGCATAATTACACGCGGTTAGGTGCTTCTGCTATGTAAAATGATGAGCATAAGTTATACTTACAAAATGATAAAAGATGATGGACTCAAAGAGTTATTGGAGCAAAATTTGCACATAGCAAAAGAAAATAATCATCTGTTACGTTCAATGCGTCGCACGGCAGTATATGGATTTGTCGGGAAGATATTATTTTGGATTATCATACTGGGTATTCCCGCGTATCTTTATTTTTCTTTTATATCCCCGATTCTCTTTGGAAACGCATCCCAAAGAGACGCCGCATGGCAAAATCTTATAAAGACATCGCATCTGTCAACACAAACAGTGCAACACGCTCTTACGAGTGTTTCCACTTATTCGTCAGTAATCAAAAAATAGCCCACCGTGTGGCTGTGTGATATAGTTTACCTACAGTGCATCGCGCGCAAATGCCTGGGTAGCTCAGTTGGTTAGAGCATTCGCCTGAAGAGCGAAGGGTCGTCGGTTCAACTCCGACCCCAGGCACCATAATAATACCCCGCCGGGCTTTAAAGCCCGGCGGGGTATTATAAGAAAAGTCGCTATCCGGACTTTACGCGGAGCTTTGTTTGTCGTTTGCGGTCAAGTTTTGGAAGTGTGATGGTTAATAGCCCGTCTTTTGAATGAGCGGAGGAGTTATCAACATCCACCTCTTGTGGGAGAAGAATAGTTTTTGCAAAGGAGCCCCAGAAAAGCTCTCGTGTGAAGTAATCGGAATCCAGAACATCTTGATGCTCATTTCGTGTTCCTTCTATGACAACAACATCTCTGCTTATAGAAACATTAAGTTCGTCGGGACGTACTCCGGCTACAAAGGCATGAATGATAATATCGTCGGGTATTTGAAATACGTCAACCGGTAATTCACCCGTTCCCTGACTTTCTTGGTCTTGGCTTGTGTCTCTGGCGTCGTCGTGCACCACTGCAGATTCTTCGCGCGGTTCATACTGTGTGTCGTCTTCTTCAAAAGAATCGTATTGTTCGCGGTGTGGGATTGAGCCGGAGAGACGACTGAATAGAGAATATTTTTTGTTGAAAAATGACATAGATGATGTTGATAAAATAATAATTAACGGGTTCGTATATGTGATGATTCGTCTTCGCGCAATTTGAGAACTTCAAAAAGAAAAAACATTACCACCACGCCACCCCAAACCAATAAAAGTGCACCATTTCCTTTTTCTATTATAAGAGTATCAAATGCTGTGTGCAACGTTATAGCGAGGATAACTCCGCCCGTCGCCCAAAGCATTCGCGCCCAAGGTTGCATTTTGTATGAAAAAGCAAGTGCGAAACCCATAGCGGATGTAGCGATAACGTGCAGCAGTGTTGCGGTAACAAACCTACGTGTATCATTTAGTACGGCACCCGCCACGCCACTTGTAGACAGTGCGTGTATAAAATAAATTGCATTTTCAAATGCTGAAAATCCCAGCGCAACCGTTATCAAATAAATAACATAATCAATCGGCTCGTTAATCACCGGGAGCCATAATATAATTAGTGCGGCAAGTGCGAATTTCATTGTTTCTTCAATGGTTCCAACTGCTATGGTTGATCGCAGTCCTTTCAATCCGTGTGCAAACATGTATTGTTCAAAAAGTATGGCAAGAAGTGTTGCGAACATTCCGGCTATAAACGCAAGCGCAATCACCCTGCGCGGTTGCGGGAAGCGAGAGCCTTCTCTTAAAAGAAAATAGAGCCACACAAGCGATGGAACCGCGCCGCCCAAGAGAATAAGAATTATATTTATTGTGATAGACATATTGTATTAATTATATCATTTCGGAATTGGCAATCCATTGTGCTGACATAAGCACTGGTTCTTTTCGGTGTTTCATCTTTTGCCATATTTCTTCTGTCACAAACGGCATAAACGGATGCAGAAGGCGCAGTGTTTGGTCAAGCAT
>VAPL010065632.1_pt1 | contig 12714 bp, 11 predicted proteins | sample 3395061 | NCBI WGS metagenome assembly VAPL01 (sample SAMN08290444, study PRJNA428436) | hydrothermal vent metagenome | isolation source: Deep-sea hydrothermal vent chimney 2 | place: Pacific Ocean: Juan De Fuca Ridge | depth 2182 m m
AGAGAAAAGCTTAATGAATTTTCGGCTAAAACATTTGGTTTTAGACTAGGGGGTCCAATTATTAAAGACAAATTATTTTTCTTTGCTAATTATGAAAGACAAGACGATGTAACGCCTCAACCATTTAATATTAGTAATTACGGGGGAGATTCAAGTGGTGCAGATCTTGATCAATTAAGAGATTTTGTTCAGAATACTTACGGTTATGATATTGGAGCTTATGACCGAAATGATTTTACTTTAGAAAGTGATAAAATAACTGCTAAAATTGACTACAATGTTAATGATAATCATAAATTGTCATTGAGACACAGTTATACTAAAGCAATTAATTTGGAAGCAAGAGGCTCTGGTAATTTTAATATTGGCTTCTTGAGCGGATCGGAATTTTTTGAATCTACAACAAATTCAACCTCATTAGAATGGAGTTCCAGTTACGGATCTAAATTTGCCAATAATATGATTATTGGTTATACAAGAGTTCGAGATGATAGAAGTCCTGAAGGACCTACTTTTCCTACAGTTGATATTCGTGATGGTAATGCTAATATCCAATTTGGAAATGAGCCTTTTTCAACTGCCAACTTGTTAAATACAGATGTTTGGACATTAACAAACAACTTTGAGATTTATAGTGGTAATCATACTTTAACCATTGGTACACATAATGAATATAGTGATGTGAAAAACTTATTTTTCGCATTTAATTATGGAAATTACCAATACAATAGTCTACAAGACTGGTATGACGACAAAGCAAATGTTTTTCAAAGAGGTTACTCTTTATTAAGCAATAATGTAGGTGACGATTCTGATGGTGCTGCAGAGTTTAGTGTTTTCCAGGCTGGTTTATACTTTATGGATGAAGTACAACTTTCCGATAACTTTAAGATGTCAATTGGGATAAGGTTTGATGTTCCTTTTTGGTCTGACGGAAGAGCTAATGATGATTTTAATAACAGAACTATTCCTCTTTTGGAAGCTGCAGGAAAAGATCTTGCTGGAGCTAAAGTTGGACAGGCCATTGAAGCATCTGTTCATGTGTCTCCAAGAATTGGTTTTAACTGGAATGTAAATGGTGAATATAAAACTCAAATTAGAGGTGGAGTTGGGGTATTTACTTCAAGAGTTCCTTTGGTTTGGCCTGGTGGGGCATACAATAATAATGGTGTAACCGGTGGATTCTTGTTTCAAGGAGCATGGTTTACAACTCCTTCATCTTTTGAACCAGATGTTACTCAACAAGCCGTAGGTGCTGTTCCTGGAACTGGTGAAGTTGGTGGGAATATTGACCTTTTTGCAAAAGATTTTAAATTACCTCAAGTTGTCAAGTTTAATATTGCTTTCGATCAAAAATTACCTTGGTGGGGTTTAACCATAACCGGTGATTTTGCTTATAATAATACACTTAATCAGGTTTATTACCAAAACTTAAATTTGAAAGATCCTGTAAGTAACTTGACAGGTACTGGAGACAACAGACCAATTTATAATAGACGAGATGAAATTGACGGTGTATATGATAGAATAATTTTGGCAACAAATACTCAAAAAGGGGAATCTTGGAATCTCGTTGGAACTTTGAGTAAATCATTTGATCATGGTTTTAGTGGAAGCGTTTCTTATTCTTACGGTGATTCTTATCAAATATTTGATGGTACTTCATCGCAAAACAGTTCACAATGGAGAGGTATTCAAAACGTAAATGGTAAAAACTCTAGATTACCTGTAACAAGATCTGATTTTGCTGCCGGTAGTAGAATAGTATCAAATATTTCTTATGAATTGGTTTGGAATAAGAATTTTAAATCAACTTTTGGTGTCTTTTATGATGGAAGACAAAACAGACCTTATTCTTTTACTTATAGAAATAGTGATGATTTACAACAAGATGATTCAAGAGATTTCACTTCTTTGATTTATGTTCCTAAAGATGAATTCGATATTATTTTAACTTCTAATAACTGGGACGCTTTAGATGAATTTATTGAAAGTGACTCTTATTTAAGAACTAGAAGAGGAAAATATGTAGAACGAAATGCGGTTCAAGGCCCATGGAGTCATGTAGTAGATTTAAAATTTATTCAAGAGTTTAGAATGGAGAAAAATGCTTTACAATTAAGTTTTGATATCTTTAATTTTACCAACTTGATAAATAAAGACTGGGGTAAAATTAATTTCAGATCAAGAAATGTTCAAGTTTTAAGATTTGAAGATTTTTTAGCTGATGACACAACGCCAACATTTAGTTTTGACGAAAATGCAGCTGGGAAAATTGATCAAATTGATGATTCTGGTTTACAAAGTTCAAGATGGCAAATGCAAATTGGTATTAGATACTTGTTTAACTAATATCGATAATAATAAAAATTATAATCCCACATTTAATATTAAATGTGGGATTTTTTTTATAAGACTTTCGTCATCAGTAAATGATTGGTAATTATCTTCTGACCATAATTTAGTCGTCCCGATAATTATCTGGATAATCCCGCTTTTCAACAGGATCTTTTAGCATTTAATTGGCTGCCCATTTCTGTTTATTTTTAGCTTCAATTTCTTTTATAATATATAATCATTACATTTGCTTAACTAAAAAATAAAAATTTCAACATGATTAAAATGGTTCATTCGGGATGGGCGTATATCACTCTCATCATACTCATATTTGCAGTTTTTAATGCAATCAAAGGATTAAAATCGAATAAAGAATTTACAGATAAAGATTTACGTATTTCTTTATTTACCTTAATTGTTGCTCACATTCAATTGATTATAGGATTTATAGGCTACTTTGCTTCTGCTCAGTTTACATTTTTAAGAGAAAATGGGATGGGGGCTGCAATGAAAGATGCTGATATTAGACTCTTTCTAATTGAACATCCATTAATGATGATTTTAGCAATTGTATTGATAACAATAGGTTTTTCTAAACATAAAAAGAAAACTTCAGACAAGTCTAAATTTAAAACTATTGCCGTTTATTACGGAATTGCCTTATTATTTGTTTTAAGCAGAATTCCATGGAATCAGTGGTTTCAGTAAATTGAATTTGTTTTTTCATATTAAATTTGTCATTCCCACGAAAGTGGGAACCTCTTGTTTATTCTTTAACAATCTTAAACAATGAATTTCTTTAAAAAAATTCTATCTTACCCATTAACTGTACTTCATTACTTGTTCTTCGGGTTTTTCTTACTCTTTTTTCATCCTGTTCAATGGTTTGCTTTTAATGTATTAGGATATAGTGCTCATAAAAAAGTAGTAGATTATATGAACTTATGCCTAGTGGGTACTTTATATTTTCTAGGCTCTCGAGTACAATTTATCAATAAACAAAAAATTCCTGACAATGTACCTTTGATCATGGTAACCAATCACCAAAGCACCTACGATATACCTCCTGTTTTCTGGTTTTTGCGAAAATACCATCCAAAATTTGTTTCCAAAATAGAATTGGGTCATGGTATTCCGAGTGTTTCTTATAATTTGCGACATGGCGGCTCTGTATTAATAGACAGAAAAGACCCAAGGCAATCACTTACGGCCTTAAATAATTTTGGAAAATATATTGACGAAAATAAAAGATCGGCTGTTATTTTCCCGGAAGGAACAAGAAGTAGAAATGGCATTCCTAAAAAGTTCTCAGAGAATGGTATTAAAATGTTGGTTAAAAAAGCACCTTCTTCCTATATCTTACCTATTACGATAAATAATTCATGGAAATTAGTTAAAAATGGTGCTTTCCCTTTAGGTATTGGTATAAAGATAATCTTCGAAGTTCATGAGCCAATAAAAAGTGATTCTCTTCCTTTTAAAGAACTTATTGAAAAAGTTGAAAAAACAGTTAAAGGCGCGGTTATTGTTTAACTATAAGCATTCACTGGGTGACTTAGAGTCACTAGGTGAGTTCAAAAGTATCACCATCATCTAAAAACCTAAATTTATTTCTTATTTCTATAAGATAGTTTTTATCTAAAGTAATGCTTCCAACATCTTCTCTATCTTTCTTACAGCTCAAAATAGATTCCCCCAAGGCATTATTCACAACAGATTGACCTTCATAGATCAACTTATTATCATCTACTCCCACCCTATTTAATCCAACAACATAACTTAAATTTTCAATTGCTCTTGCCTTTAATAAGGTATTCCAAGCCAGCATACGTGCATTTGGCCAATTGGCCACATAAATTATAAGATCAATTTTTTCTGTGTTTCTTGACCATACAGGAAAACGAAGATCATAACAAATCATCGGGCAAATTTTAAAACCATTGTACTCAAATACCAATTTTTCTTTTCCCGCAGTATAAACCTTATGTTCTCCCCCAAAAGAAAATAAATGTCGTTTATCATAATGTTTTATTTCCCCTTTCGGGAAGGCAATAATAAATCGATTATAAAAATTTTCACCTTCTTTAATGATTATACTTCCTGTGATTAAAGCCTTTTTTTCAGCAGCCTTTTGCAACATCCATTTAATGGTTGGTCCATCCATGTTTTCTGCAATCATATCGGCTTGCAAGGTAAAACCGCTTGTAAACATTTCCGGCAACACGATCAAATCGACATTATTATCTAAATTATCGATTTTCTGACTAAAGTTTTCTCTATTGCTATTAGGATTTTCCCAAACCAATTCTGATTGAATTATGGCTATTTTCAAATGATTTTGCATAAACTAAAATTACAATATTTTATGCAGTTTATAAAATTAAAATCGTAATTTAACTTACTTAAAACTCTCTTGTATGAAGAAATCTGTTTCTGTTATTCTGTTATTTCTACTATTCTTGAATACCTTCATGTCTGCGCAAAAAGTGGATTATTTTCCACAGAGAAACGCGAGTTGGGAAACTAAAAACCCTATTGATTTTAAAATTGATACTAAAAAATTAAGCCTTGCAATAGACTTTGCAAAGTCAAATGAATACAGTGGGTCTAGAGACTTACGAATTGCTATATTAAAAGGGTTTGAAAAAGAACCTTTTCATAAAATTATGGGACCAACTAAAAAACGAGGCGGCCCGGCAGGAATGATCTTAAAAAATGGATATACTATCGTTTCGTGGGGTGATACAAAACGTGTTGATATGACATTTAGTGTTACTAAAAGTTTTTTATCAACGATTGCCGGTTTGGCTTATGACAAGCAATTAATTGTCAATGAAAATGACTTAGTTTCAAAATATATTTGGGATGGTACTTTTAGAGGTGAGCACAATAGTAAGATTTCCTGGAAACACTTATTACAACAAAATTCCGATTGGTCTGGTGAGCTTTGGGGTGGAAAAGATTGGGCAGACAGACCTCCAAAAAATGGCGATTTAGATGATTGGAAAAACAGAGAATTTAAAGAACCTGGAACAGTTATGGAATATAATGATGTTCGTGTAAATGTATTGGCATACAGTTTAACTCATGTTTGGAGAAAACCTTTACCTCTTGTTTTAAAAGAAAACATAATGGATAAAATAGGAGCTTCTACAACATGGAGATGGTATGGGTATGAAAATGCATGGACTGAAATTGACGGAATTAATATGAAATCAGTTACTGGAGGTGGTCATTCGGGAGGAGGAATGTTTATCTCTACAGAGGATATGGCACGTTTTGGTTTGTTGTTTTTAAATAATGGAAAATGGAATGGCGAAACTTTAATAAGCGAAGAATGGATTGCAAATGCGATTACTCCATCAAAACCCAATGCTAATTATGGCTATATGTGGTGGTTGAATAAAAATGGTAAACGGCATTGGGAAGGCTTGTCTGAAAATATTTATTACGCTGCAGGATTTGGAGGTAATTTTATAATAATAGACAAAGAAAATGATTTGGTAATTGTTACCAGGTGGTTAGAACCTTCTAAAATATATGAGTTTATGCAAAAGGTTTATGAGGCTTTATAAACTATTATTTCTTTATTCACCCGGTGACTTGTAGTCTCCCGGCGAATAGACTCATCAAATACTATTTAAAATCTCAGCACCTTTCAATAAGGTTTCATCACTTTTTGAAAAGCAAAATCGCAAGACTTTATTATCTAGTTTCTTATTGTAAAAAACCGAAATAGGAATAGAGGCTAATTTCTTTTCTTTTGTTAATCGTACAGCAAAATCAAAATCATTTTCATCGCTTATTTCTTTATATCCAAGTAGCTGAAAATAAGTTCCTTTTGAAGGAATGATAGTAAATTTAGAATCTTTAACAGCGTTTAAAAAGAAGTCACGTTTCTTTTGGTAAAAATCCGGTAACCCTAAATAATTTTCAGGTGTTTTCATGTATTCTGCTAAAGCCTTTTGAATTGGGTGGTTCACCGAAAAAACATTGAATTGATGTGTTTTTCTAAATTCGGTCATCAATTCCGCAGGAGCGAGACAATATCCCATTTTCCATCCTGTAGTGTGAAACGTTTTTCCAAATGAGGCTACAATAAAGCTTCTCTCTGCCAAATTAGGAAAAAGGGCAATACTTTGGTGCTTTAAATTATCAAAAATAATGTGTTCATATACCTCATCACTCAACACAATAATATTCGTTCCTTCTACCAATTTCTCTAAAGATTGTAAATCATTTTTTGAAAGAACAGTTCCCGAAGGATTGTGAGGAGTATTAATAATTATCATTTTAGTTTTCTCATTGATACTGTTTTTTACAATATTCCAATCAATTCTAAAATCCGGTGCTTCCAATTCAATTTCTATGGTTTTACCACCATTTAATTTAACACTTGGGTCATAACAATCATAGGCTGGAGCAAACAGAATCACTTCATCATTTTTATGAATAAGTGCAGAAATAATAGTATAAATCGCTTGGGTTGCTCCTGCGGTAATGGTTATTTCATTCTCCGGATTGTAATGATAATTATACAAATTATTCATCTTTGCTGAAATGGCTTCCCTTAACTCTAATATTCCGGGCATAGGCGCATATTGATTGTAACCATCTCTCATTGCTCTAGATACCAATTCAATTAAGTTTTTTGAAATAGGAAAATCAGGGTATCCTTGAGATAAATTAATGGCTTTTTCTCTATTTGCAAGACCACTCATTATTGCAAAAATACTGGTACTGGCATGAGGTAATTTCGAAATAATATTATGAGAATATGTAGGCATTATAAATATTATTTAAAGGTTATATTTAACTGAGAATAATTATTAAAGTTATCTAAAATACAAATATTATCACTAAAAAAGCCATCAACTTTAGTCAACGGCTTTATTATAATTTAAAAACGACTTATTATAAAATAGGATGGATTAAATACTGGCTTTTAAATATTCTCTATTCATTCTAGCGATGTTATCTAAAGATATTCCTTTAGGACATTCTATTTCACAAGCTCCGGTATTGGTACAATTTCCAAAACCTTCATCATCCATTTGTTTAACCATATTTAAAACCCTGTCTGCTGCTTCCACTTTACCTTGAGGTAATAAAGCAAATTGGGAAACTTTAGCCGAAACAAATAACATTGCAGATGAGTTTTTACATGAAGCAACACAAGCGCCACATCCAATACAAGCTGCAGCATCCATTGAAAGGTCTGCATTGTGTTTTGAAATAGGAGTTGCATTTGCATCTTGGGTGTTTCCCGATGTATTTACAGAAATAAACCCTCCTGCTTGTTGAATTCTTTCAAAAGACGTTCTGTCAACAACCAAATCTTTAATTACCGGAAATGCTTTAGATCTAAAAGGTTCGATATAAATAGTATCTCCATCGTTGAACATTCGCATATGTAGTTGGCAGGTTGTGATTTCTCTATCGGGTCCATGGGCTTCTCCGTTTATATAAAGAGAGCAGGTTCCACAAATTCCTTCTCTACAATCGTGATCGAAAGCAACAGGCTCATCTCCTTTGCCAACGAGATCTTCATTTAGAACATCCATCATTTCTAAAAATGACATATGATCAGAAATATCAGTTACCTTATATTCAACTAATTTTCCTTTGTCCTGGGCGTTTTTTTGTCTCCAGATTTTTAACGTTAAATTCATAACTGTTAAGTTTTTAGTGATTTGCGAAGAGCGAATAGAATCTATTTCTTTTCTTCTAGTTTTTTAATTAATGAATTTAGCATTTTACTAATTTCAATAATTAATTCTTCTACTGCTTCGCTATCCTTTATATATTTTAGTTCTTTTGTTATTAATATTTGCGTTTCTAATTCAAATAAAGAGCCTCCAGATACTCTCAAAAATTGGATATAATTTTTTCGAGATAACCTACCCCATCCTTCTGCAATATTTGAAGGAATTGAAACTGACGCTCTTCTCATTTGGCTTGATAGAACTCATTTGCTCTTTGCTATTCTCTCTTCCCTAATTATTTATATGAACGTTGTTTTAATTCTATATCTTTAAACTCCAATATTTCTTTATGCATCACTGCATCTCCTGGTTCTCCTTTATATTCCCAGGCAGACACATAGGCATAATCTTTATCATTTCGTTTAGCTTCTCCTTTTTGTAAGCCCTCTAACTCAACAGATTCTTCTCTAAAATGGCCTCCACAAGATTCATTTCTATCTAAAGCGTCTTTTGCAAAAAGTTCTCCTAATTCTAAGAAATCGGCTACCCGACCGGCTTTTTCCAATTCTGGATTCATTTCATTAGCAATGCCGGGAACTTTTACTTCTTTCCAAAATTCTTCTCTAATAGCTTTAATTTCAACCATCGCTTCTTTTAAGTTTTTTTCATTTCTCGCCATTCCTACTTTTTCCCACATCACTTTGCCTAGTTTCTTATGGAAATAATCAACGGATTTGGTTCCTTTATTATTGATAAAAAAGTCTATTCTGTCTTTAACCTCTTTTTCAACTTCGTCAAATTCCGCAGTGTCTGTAGGGATTTTCCCTGTACGAATATCTTTCGATAAATAATCTCCTATTGTATAAGGTAGTACAAAATACCCGTCTGCTAAGCCTTGCATTAATGCTGAAGCTCCCAATCGGTTTGCACCGTGATCAGAAAAGTTAGCTTCACCAATACAGTACAGCCCTTCGACAGTAGTCATTAAATTATAATCTACCCAAACTCCACCCATAGTATAATGGGTTGCAGGATAGATCATCATTGGGGTTAAATATGGATTCTCATCAACAATTTTCTCATACATTTGGAACAGGTTTCCATATTTTTCTTTAATAATATGTGTTCCTAATTCGATAATTCTTTCTTTCGAAGGATTTTCTTCACTGTGGATTTTTGCTTGCTCTTTACCATATCTTTCTATGGCTGCTGCAAAATCTAAATATACAGCTTCACCTGTAGCATTTACACCATAGCCCGCATCACAACGCTCTTTAGCGGCTCTAGAAGCCACATCTCTAGGCACTAAATTACCAAAGGCAGGATATCGACGCTCTAAATAATAGTCTCTGTTTTCTTCTGCTATTTCGGTTGGTTTTATTTTCTTTTGTTGAATCGCTTTAGCATCTTCTAAATTCTTTGGAACCCAAATACGTCCATCATTTCGTAATGATTCTGACATTAAGGTTAATTTAGACTGATAATCACCACTTCTAGGAATACAAGTTGGATGAATTTGTGTAAAACAAGGATTTGCAAAATAGGCTCCTTTTTTATGTATTTTCCAGGCCGCTGTGGCATTCGACCCCATAGCATTTGTCGATAGAAAATAGACGTTACCATATCCTCCGGTGGCTATAACAACTGCATGAGCAGAATGTCTTTCCAATTCACCGGTAATTAAATTTCTTGCGATTATTCCTCTTGCTTTACCATCAATTTTTACAACATCTAACATTTCATGGCGATTGTACATATCTATCTTACCACGAGCAATTTGACGGTTCATTGCAGAATAGGCACCCAATAATAATTGCTGTCCTGTTTGTCCTTTTGCATAAAAAGTTCGAGAAACCAGCACCCCGCCAAAAGAACGATTATCTAACAAGCCTCCATAATCTCTGGCAAATGGCACTCCTTGTGCTACACATTGATCTATTATGTTTGACGATACCTCGGCCAATCGATAAACATTGGCTTCGCGTGAGCGATAATCTCCTCCTTTTACTGTATCGTAAAATAATCGATAATTAGAATCGCCATCACCCATGTAATTTTTTGCAGCATTAATTCCGCCTTGAGCGGCAATTGAATGTGCACGCCTGGGAGAATCCTGGTATGCAAAGGCTTTTACATTATAACCCAGTTCGGCCAATGTAGCGGCGGCAGATCCACCAGCAAGACCGGTTCCAACGACTATAATATCAATATTACGTTTGTTCGCTGGATTTACTAGATCAATTTTATCTTTATAGTTGGTCCACTTATCTTTAATCGGACCTTCTGGTACTTTTGAATTTAACGACATAATTATTTGATATTAAGCAAAGTAAAAATAAATTGCAATAACTGAAAAACCTAAAGCTATTAAATAACTAAAAGCCATTCCTAAATTTTTGATGAATTTTAAATATTTTGGTGCTCTTGCTCCAATACTTGTAAAAGCAGATTGAAAACCATGGCTCAAATGCAGACCTAATAATACAAAAGCAAGTACATAAATTGATACATAAATAGGGCTAGAGAACAACTGAGTTACCAATTGATAATCATCCTGAACTTCTCCAAATTTAATTTCGACAAAGAAATCTTTTAAATGCAGTACTAAGAATAGTAACACCAATAAACCGGTATAAATCATATTTCTTGAAGCCCAACCTGAATTGGCTGCTGCATTATTCTTAGTATATTTAATAGGCCGTGAAGCTTTATTTTTTAATTCTAATCTTATTCCCATAATAATATGAACAATAAAACCGGCAGCTAGAACGTATTGCATTACCTGAATCACCGGATTTGTGGCCATAAAATGGGAAGCTGCATTAAAGATATCTGCTCCGGCAAAAAGGGTTAAATTTATTCCTAAATGAACTAGTAAAAAGGTTATTAAGAAAAATCCGCTTAATGACATTACAATTTTTCTTCCTAAGGATGAAGATTTTAATCCACTCATTTTTTGATAGGTTTTTTAATGTTGCAAATATAAAAATTGAATTGATGAATTCAATTAATAAAATTTTCTGTTCACAAATTTAGAATAATTATAAATAGTAATCCTATTTACAATCTGATTTATATCATATCAGATAGAATAATTCCTTTTACCTTTGTAAGGTTAATTTTAAATTCAGCCAAATGGCAATTAAAAAAGGATTCTTTAAAACATCAGTTGGACGGAAAAATTTAATGGCCGTTACCGGATTATTTATCATTTTTTTCCTCATTATTCATCTCATAGGTAACCTCATCTTGATTATTCCTGATTCTTTTTTCCCAATTGAGTTTTGGAATAATGTTGCAAACCAACATGATATGTACAATGCCTATTCTCATTTCTTGGTGCATTTTTGGCCTATTACATTTATAGCATGGGTTTTATATGCTGCAATTGCCCTACATGTTGTCGATGCAATAATAATTACATTACATAATAAGAAGATAAAAGGGGAAAAATATGTAATAATAGATAACTCAACCAGTACCTGGATCTCTCGTAATATGGGGTTTTTAGGAACTGTGATTGGGGTTTTTATAGTAATGCATATGGCTCAATTTTGGCTACAATACAAAATGTTGAAAATTGAACACGATTTGTACGATTTAGTTATTAGGACTTTCCAGGTATGGTGGATGGTAATACTATATGAAATAGGGATTATTGCCTTAGGCTTTCACATTGTTCACGGTATAGAAAGTTCGCACCGTTCATTAGGAATATATCCTAAAAAAGTAATGGGAATCATCAAGCATATTGCTCTTTACCTTGGTTTGATCATGGCAGTATTATATGCCATAATTCCAATCATACTATATTTTAAATAATATATTATTTATATAATTAACAGCAAATAAAAAGTATCAAATGACAAATAGATTACCATATTTAACATTGAATCATCTAAAATTTGAAAAGCAAAATCATTCAGTTTTATTTGTTTTAACCCATATAGGTATTAAAGTTTGTTCTTTGAAATCTAAAAATAAAATCTATGGCTCTTAACGCAAAAATTCCTAAAGGACCTTTAAAAGATAAATGGCAAAACTACCTTGCTAAAACCCGTATTGTTAACCCAGCAAATCGAAAAAAATTAGATGTAATAGTAGTTGGTGGTGGACTATCTGGCGGCGGAGCAGCAGCTTCATTGGCCGAACTGGGTTATAATGTAAAAGTATTCTTTTTTCAAGATTCTGCACGGCGTTCTCATTCGGTGGCAGCACAAGGAGGTGTGAATGCAGCAAAAAATTACAAAAACGATGGTGATAATGTTTACCGTATGTTTTACGATACCATTAAAGGAGGTGATTTTAGATCCCGTGAAGCGAATGTTTATCGAATGGCAGAGGTTTCAGTTGATCTGATTGATCATATGGTTGCACAAGGTGTACCGTTTGGTCGTGAATATAGTGGATATTTAAGTAATCGCTCATTTGGTGGAGTTTTGGTTTCACGAACCTTCTATGCTCGTGGCCAAACCGGTCAACAGCTTTTATTGGCTACCTATCAGGCAATGATGAAACAGGTTAAAGTTGGTAAGTTAAAACAATATAGTCGTCATGAGATTCTAGATATAGTGATCGTCGATGGGAAAGCAAGAGGTATTATTGCCCGCAATCTGGACACAGGAGAAATAGAACGTCATGCCGCACATGCAGTAGTATTTGGAACCGGAGG
>VAPL010298329.1_pt1 | contig 12713 bp, 8 predicted proteins | sample 3395061 | NCBI WGS metagenome assembly VAPL01 (sample SAMN08290444, study PRJNA428436) | hydrothermal vent metagenome | isolation source: Deep-sea hydrothermal vent chimney 2 | place: Pacific Ocean: Juan De Fuca Ridge | depth 2182 m m
AAGTTGATCCTTCGCCATAGTGGCTTGTTAGTTTTATCTGTCCCCCCATCATGTTTACCAGGCGCTGTGTGATTACCAGCCCCAGACCTGTGCCGCCATACCTTCGAGTGATTGAACTGTCACCTTGTTGAAACGGCTGGAATAATCTTGCCTGTTGCCCGGGGTGTATTCCGATGCCGGTGTCTTCTACCGTTATACATAAATTAGATATTTTCAGGCTCTCAGGATGTTTCGCTATATTTAAATTTAATTTTTTAAGCTCGTTATCAATGCAGAGTTTTATAGTGAACTTAATCTCACCGGTGTCTGTGAATTTTATGGCATTACCAATTAAGTTAGTAAATATTTGACGTAATCTAATCGGGTCACCAATAAAGGTTGTTGGAACTTCGCTATCAATGCCGGTTGTAAATTTCAGTCCTTTGTCTTTTATACTGCTGGAGAAAAGCGCTTTAATGTCATTTACTTCAGTTTGAATAAAAATGTTAGTTTTATCGAGGTTTAATTTACCGGCTTCGATTTTTGAAAAATCAAGTATGTCATTTATAATTGTCAGTAGACAATCAGTTGAGTTGGTAATATTACGAACATAATCTTTCTGGATATTGTTGAGGCCGGTTTTTTCTAACAGACTGGTAAAACCTATTACGCCATTCATAGGTGTTCTAATTTCGTGACTCATTATAGCGATAAATTCACTTTTAGCCTGATTAGCTGTTTCTGCCTGATTTTTTGCTGATTCAAGTTCACGGGTTCTATCAATAACGAGGCACTCCAGATCCTGTTGGTAGTTATTCAGTTTTTTATCATAATCCTGAATTTGATCTAACATAGAATTAAAGCCATCTACCAGTGTACCTAACTCGTCATTACTGATGTTTTGAGCACGGCAGCTAAAATCCTGATTTTTGGCAACCGTGTTCATTGTTTTGAGTAAGCGTTCAACAGGTGTAGATACAATGCGTTGTAAGCGGCTGGATAGCATGAAGGCAAGCATCATCGAAATAGTAAATATACCCAGGCCAAGGTATGCCTGCTTTTTGAGAATAGCATGAGCCAGACTCATGTCGCCGACTATATAAAAATAACCGATGATTTCGTTATCAAATAATATTGGCTCATTGATTTTTACATGCCCGAACATCAATGACGATTTGGATTGAGACTGCAAAATTTCTGCCTGTTGAAATTTGTTGAATTCTAAATATTGTGGTGACTGGTATTCTGCCAACACTTCGTTGCCAAGTAGTATGCCAGCCCAAATAACATTTTTTTGTGATGATAACGTTGCAAGTATTTCCGTTGTCGCATTTTTGTCATGGTAGGCAATTGCTGCACTACTATTAGAACCCAGGATAGTTGCTAATGTGCCTAAACGTGTCGCTGTGTCATCACGTGCAGAGATCATTTCAATTGCCATAAACAATAGGAAGCTAAGCAATAAAACTGCTGCTGCAGTGACCAGTATAATGGCTTCCAGCTTTTTCTTTATTGATGCATTGCGTAGCATTACGGCTTCACCTTAGTGTTTATCACATCGGCAAGAATGAGTAATCTGGAGCTTATTTCAAGGTTTGCATTACGCGCGGTATTGAGGTTAATAACTAAGCGAGTCTGTCCTTTTTTGCGATAGAACTGAATGATGCCGCCATGTTCTACAAAATCGGGAATGTCACTTACCGTCAACAATGGTTTTTCATGTACGGACTTAAGGATTTTTTTATAATGTTTGCTTTTTGACTTACTTATGTAAAGCATATGGCAGTCGTTTATAGATTGGTTTTCTGTTTTTGACTTAATGCTAACTTGTCTACCTTTAATGACTTTTCCTTTAAGTCGGATCAGATTTAATTCATTTTTCTGATTGTCAATAATACATAATACTAATGGACTATTGTTTGGAAATGCTGATTCCGGCCAGGTGGTGAATTTGGCAAAGTTGTAAATAAATGCGGCTTTGAAAAGCGCTTCATCTGATGCTTTTAGTGTAGGCGAGGCGGCATACAACGTTGTCTTTGTCAGCAATAATATGCTGATAAAAACAAACTTGATAAAAATATGAAAGAGTATCTTTTTCAATTTATAACCTGCACGAATCCTTGCGGGTTAGTAAACCTGCTACTCTGAATATTTTTTGTATCATTATGTTAAAAAAATTAAGCATCCTTATTTTTCAAGCTATCCTGTTTTGTGTAATGGTGTTTTTATAGTCATATTGTTATTATTGTCATTACCAAGAAAATTAAAACTTGTAACGTATTTCTGCATAGCCGTTACGCTCAGGTAAAGGTAAATCATTGGGGATGGAACGGCCGGTAAACTCACGTGCATCTACATCAAATAAATTTCGAATAGAAACGGCAAACTCCCAACTATCACTTGCTGCATAGTGTAATGTTGTATCGCTCATAAAGTAGTCGTTAACAGGTGGTCGTAAATCAGGATTGATACCGGCTGTGTTTCGTGGGCGTTCTCCAATCCAGCTGGACTGTAAATTCCAGTTCCATTTCGGCATAAACCCCCAGTCTAAACGGATATAAGCATCCTGATCTGGCTCCTGAATGGAACGAAAACTAGTTTCATCCTGTTCGCGTGTAGTGAAGTTGGCATACAGGTTGATGTCATTATTGATCTGCCAGCGAGCCTCGAGTTCAATGCCGCGTATGGCATGATCGCCACTATTTTCAAACTTTCCGGTCGTTCTGTTGTTAGTGATAATATCCGTTAGTTGAAAATAGAAAATATTGGCACCTAATTGTAACTTTTTGTTAGCCGCGTAGGAAAAAGCGACTTCCAGTGTTTCGGAGCGTTCGGGGTCCAGATTAGGGTTCGGCTCAGTAAATGAAGTGCGATCGAACAGTTCGAGATAAGAAGGAGGTCTGAATGCCTGGCCGTATATGAATTTGGTGGTTAATTTTTCAGTGCTTTGCCAGACTAATGCAAGGCGCGGATTAAAGGTGCCACCAAAATCAGAATAATCGTCATAACGTGCACCGGCGGTTAATTGAAGGGTGTTTGAAATTGACCAGATATCCTGTAAATAGACATGGCTGATTTTGCGGGTATCTTCAGGTACAAAGGCATAAGGTGTATTGGATATATCCACTAAACCTGAGCCGGGTGGTATCGGGTTACCATCCGCACCGATACCGAAATTAACCTTGTGATTAATTGAGTACAAATCCTGCCAGGTATAACCTGCGCCAATGCGCACCGCATGATCATTTAAACCAGAATAGAGGGTACTGGCTTCGAAGACTATGCGACGTTCATCTGAGCGTTGCTGATTAATCTGTCCATCCGGATAGATGTCGCCATTTCCGTCAACATAATCAGGTGGGCGTTCCTGAAAGCCACTGCCGGATGAGTAATTATAGTGCTGAAAGCGTAATTCCATATCCAGCTCCCAGTTTTCAGTGAAATTACTGTCATTGTATAAAAGATCAATATTCAGTCGGCTATCATCGGCCTGGGTTAGAGGATCGAGTACGCCAAAGCCGGTTAACCCCGTTTCCAGATTGTTACTACTCATATAGGCTGCATTCATGCGCCAGTTTGCACGGGCAACGGATAAGCGTATATCTTTATTCTCCCAGCCATATTGGGCATTACCGGGAGCATAGGATACGTTGCTGTTGTTATTGTTGTCCTCCGAGGTCTGCCCATCTTCTGTTATAAGGGGGTTATATCCATCGGTTGCGGAAATATTGGCGGTGAAGTTAACGTTAAACCCGCTATAAATATCACCATGCTGTAACCAGGCTGATTTTGTATTAAAGCTTCCTGTTCGGATACCGGCTTCGGTATTTTCAATTTTTGCTGCTGCTTTGGTTATGACATTGATGACGCCAGCAGATGCATCGGCACCAAATAAAGCGGATCCCGGGCCGCGAATAATCTCAACTCGTTCAATTGCACTGGCTGGAAGACCTTTCCAGAAAATACCGAAATTCCATACCAGATCAACCATCGAGTTTCCATCAATCATCATCAGGGTCTGAGTGCCCTTGGCCCCTCTGAACTGTACAATCGGTCGGTTTCCAAATTGGCTAATTCTGACATGTAAGCCGGGTACACCCTCAAGGACTTCAACAAGATTAGTCGCACCGGTGGCTTTAATATCATCAGCCGTTATCAGGGTAACAACCGCCGGTGCCTTGGTGGTGGTTTGCTTGGATGCGGTGGCTATAGTAGTTTCTAGACTGATAAGGTCTTCAAGACTGAGTGAAATAAAATGCTCAAACCTGTCATCAGTATTGTTTTCGGCATAAAGAGGCTGTGCAGAGCTATATAGAACTGTTATTAACACGCTCAAAGTCACGCTGCGTTTAAGCATAAAAAGCCTGACGCATTCGTTAATATTCATGTGTGTTACCCGCGTTTATTTGGGGTGCTGAAGCAGTGACGGAATTAAATTGATAGAGTGATTGGATTACGAGTAATTTGAGGCGTTGTCTGTATAAAAATTGAACCACTTTTCTACCTGAATCTTCATATTTATAAAATTGTTGTCCATATAATATAAATAGTACATATGAACTGATTTAATTATAGTCCAAGTTTAAAATTGTGTATGAAAGTTTGTTGTAATTTAATGGCATTGAGTGTGTTTATTCTGAGAACAGGCAAAAAGTACAAACGCACTATTTAGGTGCGCTTTGGTTACGTAGCTGCTGAGAAAAAATATCAGGATCAGTTGTCGGTAGCTTACATGCCCCATATTCACAAACATAGGCGGTGGATTTATTATTTATCGCTACTTTACCTTTTGCGATTGCTATTATCCTGCTCTGAGTCTCAAGGTCGTCTCCTTGTGTCATAACCGACAGGGTATGGTTGGGTAAAAAATGCTCACGGAGTGAATCAAGCATCAACTGCCCCTTAGAACTATTATCAGCTGGGTTAATAATAACAATTTCCTTTGCACTATCGTAGTAAAAATCAATAGCCAGTAGCATCTTTGAGAGGGCCATTGGATTATTGTTTAAAATAGATGAAAAATACTGCAGTGTTTTTTCGGCACGTTTTTGATAACGGGTGTTCGAGGTGAATTGCGATAATCTGAGTAAATTAAGTACCTGTACTGAGTTTCCAGATGGTAGTGCACCGTCATAGCCGGGCTTTTCACGTGACAGCAGTTTCTCATGATTATTTCCAGTCATGTAATAACCACCATGGGTACTATCTTCGTAGTGTGTTTCTAAAATAGCATCGAGCTTGCTGGCTTCAAGTACCCAGTAAATGTTATGAGTGGTTTCATATAGATCAAGTAAACCAGCTATCAAAAAAGCGTAATCATCAAGATAGGCGTTATGCGTTGCCTGTTTATGATGATAACTTCGATATAGTTTGCCATTGTAATATAAGTTTTTAAGAATAAAGTTTGCAGCTTCAACCGCTTGCTGAGTATATTGTTTATTGTTGAGCACAAAACCGGCCTTTGCAAATGCAGAAATCATCAGGCCATTCCAGGCCGTAATAATTTTTTCATCTCTCAATGGAGAAGGCCTTTTGTTGCGGCTTTGATAGAGCAGGTGCCTTGAGTCTAAAAGTAATACTTTTAATGTGTCGATTTTAATATTATTTAGTTTTGAAAATTCGCTTAAGGAGACCGGGGTATTTAAAATGTTACGGCTCTCAAAGTTACCGTTTTCAGATGTTGCATAATATTGACTGAAAATAGCAAAACGTTGTTTGCCTAATATGCTTAGTAGTTCATGGTTATCCCAGGTGAAATAATAACCTTCTTCCGTATGTAATGAAGGTGTTAGACTATCCGCATCGGTTGCTGAATAAAAGCCACCCTGATCTGATGTCATTTCGCGAATGATGTAGTTCAGAGTTTCCTCAACAATACGTTTGAAATTGTGGTTTCTGGTCAGTTGATACGCTTCAAGATAATCAATACTTAATAGTGCATTGTCATAAAGCATTTTTTCAAAATGCGGAACTAGCCATTCATTGTCTGTGGAATAGCGATGAAAACCTCCGCCAATCTGATCGTAAATTCCACCACTGGCCATTTTGGTTAGTGTAAGATTTACAATATTTAAAATGTCTTTATCACCCGTTTGAAGATAGCTACGCAGTAAAAAACCAACAGGTGTGGTGCTGGGGAATTTAGGAGCGTGACCAATACCGCCATAAAAACTATCAAAATTAGCTTTATAATATGCCGCTGCAAGTTTCATAGTGTCGGGACCGGGCAATGTTGTGCCAGCGATTGAAACTAAATTATCCTGTAAAGTACGAGTGATTATTTTACTGGTTTCAGTGATTTTATCGGGTTGTAAAATATAAATTTGTTTTAACTGCGTTAACAAGCTTAACAGACCGATATTTGCACCCCGGTCACCATCTCTTGCAGGAAAATAAGTGCCACCATAAAAAGGCTCCCGCTCTGGTGTTAGCCAGACGTTCATTGGCCAGCCACCGTTCTGGCCCATTGCATGAAGTGCTGCCATATATACAGCATCGATATCCGGGCGCTGCTCACGGTCAACCTTTATTGCAATATAGTTTTGATTAATAAATGTTGCAATTTCAAGATCTTCAAATGATTCTTCCTCCATCACGTGGCACCAGTGACAGGTTGAGTAACCGACACTTAGAAGTACCGGCAGATTGAGCTTTTTTGCAGCTTTAAACGCCTCATCTCCCCATGGATACCAGTTAACTGGATTATGAGCATGCTGTAAAAGGTAGGGGCTGGTTTGTAGAAAAAGTCGATTGGTATATTTTGCTTTGCCCGTTGAAGTAAGGTGTTTGGTTCGCGGCTTATAGTCGGTCCCCCGTTGTTGCTGTGTTTTTAACAGTTTGCTGATGAGCTGTGGAGTATATTTTTCTATTCCTGGTGGAGTGCCGTTAAAACTTTCAGATTTGACATCTGCGTAACACAGCTCAGTTACGCTAAGCAGTATGAATATGATGGACGAAATATAGCTAAGCAGTGATATCATAGGTACTTGTCAATAGAGTTTAATAATGATGAAAAGATAAGCATATTAATGCTCACGTATTTAATAATACAGGTGAAGGCTTTGAAATACTATTATATAGCGTCATAACAGGCTAACTACGTCATTGCAATAGTGCTGCTATAATCGCAAATTTTCTATTGTTAGCGTAATACGCTATGCTGATATTATTTTCTAATGACGTTTTATCTGTTTTAAGCAGAAAATTATAAAGGATACTATTAATGAAATTTTACCAGAAAATACTCATATCGATATTCGTTACAGTAAATTTATATAGCACTGTCGTATCAGCTAAAGCAATAAATGATGAATATAGTGATGTAGACATTAAAACCATTAATCTGGGGCATGGTATTTATATGCTAATGGGTAAGGGTGGAAATATTGGTGTGTCAGTTGGTGATGATGGCGTATTCATGATTGATGACCAGTTCGCACCACTAACAGAAAAAATTAAACAGGCAATATCTGAAATTACAGATAAACCTATCCGCTTTATGATAAATACGCATTGGCATTATGATCATACAGGCGGTAATGAAAATTTAGGGCAGGACGGTGTTGTTATTATCGCACATGATAATGTATATAAACGTATGAGTAAGGATGGGTTTATAAAGGCATTTAATAAAAAAATACCGGCGGCAGTCGATGTTGCGCTACCTGTGATCACCTTTAATGATGAAATTACTTTTCATCTTAATCAGCAGGATATAGAAGTTATTCATCAACAAAATGCCCATACTGACGGTGACAGTATCGTGATTTTTAAATCTGCCAATGTTGTGCATATGGGGGATACTTTTTTTAATGGTATGTACCCGTTTATCGATGCTTCAAGTGAAGGCAGCATCGCAGGTATGATTAAGTCGGTAGATTTTGTGCTGACAATGGTTGATGACAAAACTAGCATTATACCCGGACATGGTCCATTAGGTGATAAACGCTCACTAAAGGAATACAGGGAAATGTTAGTCACCGTTGAGGCGCGTATGCAAAAGTTGATGGATGAAGGTAAATCAATGCAACAGATTATAGCGCTTAAACCTAATGCAGACCTGGATAAAAAATGGGGTGCAGGTTTTTTAAACGCTGAAGTATTTCTAAAAATATTGAATTCAGCTATGCCTTAATCGTTGGGGTTCAGTTGTGATTTATGGCTTATCTGTATATCGGCGTTTTATCTTAGGTAAGGCTTTTTAATAGTCTGTTTAATTTTTTTAAGTCCTGAGCGATATCTATATCCTGGTGGATAAACTTATCAGTGGTGATGATCTCTCTGACTGCTGTTGAATGATTTCTTATTATAGATTTAGCACCAGTGTCTCCAGTGAGTTTGCTAAGTTCTGTGTAGTAACGTTTGCCAAAGTAGACGGGATGGCCGGGTTTACTATTGAATACGGGTAAGATAATAGCATTATTAGTGGCATTATTTGCCTTGTCGAGTATGGTTTTATAAGTCTGTTGTTTTATGAGTGGCATATCACCGAGACAGAATAACCATCCGTCTTGCTTTGGACAACATTTAACCACATGGGAAATCGTCTTCCCTAACCCGGTGTTTTCTCCGTCAGGTATAATTAAATGCCTGATGTTATATTTATCAGCCGTTTTTATTAATGTTGAATTGTTTTCATTTATGGCGATCAGTACATTAGGCGTAATATTGTTAATGACCCTGCAGATGTATATAGCCATGGGTAGACTATTTATTTGTATCCGTGTCTTATCACTATTAAACCGGTTACTTTTACCGGCGGCAAGGACGATGGCCTGAATGTCATTATCAATGTTTTTATCGGCCATTATTTTTTGGTCGGTTTTTCAAGCTAATTAATTCAGCAAAAATCGATATGGCTATTTCTGCTGGTGTTCTACTTGATATGTCAAGTCCAATAGGGGCGTGAAGTTTATTGATGTCATTGTCGTTTAAATCTAAATATTGTAGTCGTTTAATTCTTGCGGTATTACTCTTTTTCGAACCGATGGCACCAACATAAAACAGATCAAGTTCGAGTGCCGTCATTAATGCCATATCGTCTAGCTTAGGGTCATGACTTAGCGAGAGTACAATGCTGAATGTATCGTTTGCAAATTTTCTTACCGCATCATCCGGCATCAGTCGAGTCAGGTTGCAATCCTGATTTTGCCATGCAAGTCTATAGTCTTCCCTGGGCTCGCAAATGGTAAGCTTAAATTCAAGCATTTGTGCAAGCGGTAGAATATAACTGGCAATTTGATTGGCGCCAATCACTAAAATTTTCCAGGCTGGTCCGAAGGTTTTAATCAGTGTTATGTCGTCATAGAAAAAATCTTCGGTATTTTTATCGGCTATATCTAATGATGAGGTTTGGTTTTGTATATCGAGTATGCGGCAAACCCGATTACCCGCATTTAATAAATCAAGAATACGTATAAATTGTTCTCTATATGTGATTTTTTCAACACAGATAACTAATGATGCGCCACAGGGAATATTGATCTTAATGTTTTCTTCATTGGCAGAGTAATGTAAAGTTTTTATATATGAATCATCGAAAAAACCGTGCTTATGCTTGAGCTGCAGATCATCTTCAATGCAGCCACCTGAAACCGATCCGTAAATGTGGTTATGCTGGCTAATTATCATTAAAGACCCGGCTGGACGTGCAGATGATCCCCAGGTTTTAACGACTGTGCATAGTAATAGATATGAGTCTGAGCCCGAGGCTAGTAACTCAATTGACTTTTTGATGATTTCTTTATCTGCGTATTCGGTAGCTACCATCGCATGTCTGCCATTTTATCCTGTATTTATACGATTGATTCTAATGTTGAAGCTGGGTATTATCGATATTCACATGAATTTAACTAATGAAATATATGTATCCATGTGGTAATTTAGTTTAAGGATTCCAGGTGTTCATTTAAGAATATAAAGCAATTTAATACTTAAATACATAATATCTTAACAACGGATTTTAATGTTAGTCATAATCGCTTAATGCCTGGATAATTTTCATAACTCAGTATACATAATCATTATTATGCAAACTACAAATACATATACCTTTAGCGTAAATAAACAGTCTTATACTCTCGAATTGCCCGCTGATATTCCATTGTTATGGGTGCTGCGCGATTATATAAAGTTGCCCGGAACTAAATACGGCTGCGGTATTGGTGCATGCGGGGCTTGTATGGTATTGGTTTCAGATCAATTGACACAATCTTGTTTGATTACGGCTGAGCAATTCAAAGATAAAAATATTACAACCATTGAAGGTTTAGCTAATGATAGTCTGCATAAAGTTCAGCAGGCCTGGCTGGATAATGGCGTTGTTCAATGTGGTTATTGCCAGTCTGGACAAATCATGGCAGCAGTGTCATTAATGAATTTGAAAACGCCACCTGATCATCTTCAAATAAAAAGCGTAATGTCGAAAGTTCTGTGTCGTTGTGGTACTTATCCGCGTATTAATAAAGCGCTTGTTAATTTACTTGAGTCAGATGAAAGTAATGCCAATGAATAAAATTGATAGAAGAGAGTTTATAAAGTTATCTGTAACGGGTAGTGCTTTTCTGGCTATCGGTTTAAACGTGTCACTGGCACAATCATCAACTCCCTCGACAGACAAAAAAGTAAACTTTTCATCCAGTTTGTGGATTAAAATTGATATAGATAATAAATGTGTACTCAATATACCCGAGTCAGAAATGGGGCAGGGTATCTATACTGGGCTGGCGACATTGTTGGCTGAAGAACTGGACCTTAACTGGTCTGATGTAACAGTTGAGCGGGCGCCGTCTTTAAATGTTTATGGTTATCAGTCAACAGGTGGTAGTACCAGTATTAAAAAACGCTGGATTAAATTCAGAGAAATAGGTGCATTAGCACGTCAAATGCTAGTTCAGGCAGCAGCTAAAAAGTGGGCCATTCCTGTCAATAAGTGCTACACAGAAAATGCAACGGTGTATAGCTCAGTTAATCATCAAAGCATTAAGTATTCCGAGCTTATTGAGCTGGCTAATCAGTTAACCATACCTGACAATGCACTACTTAAAGATAACCATCAGTTTAAACTAATTGGTAAAACTACAGCACGTATTGATTCCCTTGATAAGGTGAAAGGTAAAGCTGTATTCGGCATTGACGTGCAGTTAGCGAATATGATATTTGCGACAACGCTACACCCACCTGTTTTTGGTGCAACGGTAGGCAAGATTAATGACAGTAAAGCGATTGAGATTCACGGTGTTATAAAAATATTCAAAATAGACAATGCTGTCGCAGTTGTTGCAGATAATAGCTGGAGTGCATTTAAGGCAGCTAAACTATTAGAGATAGAGTGGCAAAACAACCATAGCGTAATCGATAGTGCATTGATTCGAGAAAAATCATTAGCCGCATTAAAATCACCGTCATCTATTGCCAGTGAAAAAGGTAATGTTTTTTCTGAAAAATATAAGAATGAAGTGTCGGCAATCTATTCAGCACCATTTCAGGCACATGCTACGATGGAACCAATGAATTGTACGGCACATATTCATGATGGAGTTTGTGAAATATGGGCGCCGACACAATCACCGAGCAGAGCTAAATCTGCAGCTAAAAAACATTATTACAATACTGCAGATCGTATTTATGCAAAGGCCAGGTCATTGCTTAAAGCCGATGAAGTTGAAGATATTATAGTTAATACCACTTTCTCCGGAGGTGGTTTTGGACGTCGATTGCAGCAGGATTTTGTTGCTGAAGCAGTTCAAATTGCTAAGCGGTTCGAGCACCCGGTAAAATTAATCTGGAGTCGTGAAGAAGATGTACAACATGATTTTTACCGACCGGTTGCCTATACCAGCTTAAAAGCGAATTTAGACAGTAGTGGCTATCCGTCATCACTTGTTCACCATCTGGCCTCGCCATCGATAAAAGAGAGTTTATGGCCAGGGGCTTTATCGAAAAAAAATGCTATTGATTCGGTCGCTGTGGATGGCGCTTCAAATTCGGCTTATGATATTGATAACCATAAAGTACAATATTCGCATGTTGAAACACCAGTACCATTGGGTTTCTGGCGTTCTGTGGGTTCATCTATTAATGCTTTTCATCTGGAGTGTTTTATTGATGAGTTAGCACATAAAGCAGGTATCGATAGCCTGCTTTATCGGCAGGAATTATTGCATTTAAATCCTCGTTTATTACAGACATTAACTCGTGTAAGTGAAATGTCAGGCTGGAAAAAAGACCCAAATGCTTATTATGGAATAGCTTGTCATACATCTTATGGAAGCCATGTTTCACAGGTTGCAAAAGTGATAACGCGCAACGATGAGCTGATAATAGATCATGTTTATTGTGTCATTGACTGTGGTTTTGTTGTTAATCCGGATATTGTTAAGGCACAGTTGGAAGGCAGTATTATATTTGGTTTAAGCGCGCTGTTTAGTGAAATAAAGATATCTAAAGGCAAGGTTCAACAAAGTAATTTCCATGATTTTCCTATCTTAACTTTCCAGCAATCACCCTCTATTAGCAGTGAAATTATCAATAGTCCAGAAGACCCGGGCGGGGTAGGTGAGCCTGGTGTACCGCCCGCAATTCCGGCAGTTTTAAATGCTATGTTTTCTGCTACCGGCAAGAGAATTCGTCATCTACCAGTCCAAGCTTCTGATTTTAGTTTATAAACATGCAGTCTCAATTGCTTGATTCGGTCAATACAGTGCAAACCCCTGAAGGTATTGATATTCATCTAA
>VAPL010099645.1_pt1 | contig 12712 bp, 8 predicted proteins | sample 3395061 | NCBI WGS metagenome assembly VAPL01 (sample SAMN08290444, study PRJNA428436) | hydrothermal vent metagenome | isolation source: Deep-sea hydrothermal vent chimney 2 | place: Pacific Ocean: Juan De Fuca Ridge | depth 2182 m m
CATCTTTTAGTGATTTATTTAAAAAATAAAATAAAATCTACTATAATATTATCATATTTTACTGTAATGCCATAAACCTAAAGAAAAAAATACTATTTTAATTTAAGTTTATACATAATTTTATACATTCTTTCAATAATTTTAAATAAAATTTCCAACTAAAATTACTATACTTGCATATGCTAAAAAATATTATATATTTCGCTTTTGTTTTATCCTTTTTAAACGGATTTTCGCAAGAACCTAAATCTAAAGACACCATTACTCCTACAACATTTTCAGTTGCTTTAAAAGGGCAAGTGATTGATAATTTATCTAAAAAACCATTAGCCGGAGCTAATATTTTCAATTTGAATTCTGTAATTGGTTCAGTTACTGATGATAATGGAAAATTTGAAATTGAAACTAAAGCTAATGACACTATTTATATTTCTTATTTAGGGTTTCAATCCATTAAGCTTAAAATAACACATGATTTATTAAAAGGAAATGAACTCGTAATTGAATTGCATCAAAAAACGGAACAATTAAAAGAAGTTGTTGTTAATGCTCATAAATTAATAGGTGTTTTAGAAATTGACGCAAAAAATGTTCCTAAAGATAAATATGCTAGAATTCATATTAATGGTTTACCTCAAACCTATGAAGTTGGTGTTAGACATAGTAAAGACTTTAATTCTCCTGTAGATGCCTTATTTAGACCTATTGATTATGTGTATAACTTATTTGGGAAAAAGCCAAAAGAGCTTAAAAAGTTAAAAAAACTTAAAAATGATGATCATTTACGGTCTATGTTAGAAGCTAAGTTTAATAGAGAATTAATGATGGAGTATTTAGATATGGATGCTACGGAACTTAATGATTTATTAAATCAATGTAATTATTCTGATTATTTTATAAAATCTGCCAGTGATTTGCAACTTATTGAAGCAGTGCTACTTTGCTACGAAAATTATAAGGCGATTAAAAAAGGAAGCACTATAAAGAAAGAAAATTAAAAAAAATAAATAGTTAATAATTAGGACCTTAATGTAGATTCTCTAACTACTAAATTTGTTTTAATTTCCACAGTTTTATTAATAACTTCATTTTCATTATTAATTTCATCAATTAAATATTTCACAGCAGTTTTACCAATTTTATTTCCTGGTTGGTCAATTGTGGTCAATTTAGGTTCAATAATAATGGAATTTTCTGAATTACTAAATCCCGCAACTGCAATTTCTTCTGGAATTTTTATTCCGTGATTTCTTAGAGTTTTTATAACACCTATTGCTGTTCCATCTGTAATTGCAAAAATTGCATCAGGCTTTTCTTTAAGGCTCAACAAAATACTTGTAAACCGTTTACCTTGATGCATAGATATATCCGAAGCACTTAAAATAATTTTTTCATCTACAGGTAATTTGTATGTTTTTAAGGCTCTTAAATATCCATTAAACCTTAATTCAGATATTAATGAATTTTCAAATTCTTTAATAATGGCAATTCGCTTTTTTCCTAAATTAATTAAATGTTCAACTACTCTAAAAGCAGCGTCTTCATCATCAATTACAACTTGAGTACAAGGCACCTTTTTAGAAACTTTATCAAAAAGCACTAATGGTATTTGTTCTCTAATTTTTATAATTTCATCTACTTCAACTGTTTTCCTAGTTAAGGATAATAAAATTCCATCAACTCCAAATTGCATCATAGTTTGCAACATTTCAGTCTGCTTAGTTTCATTATTCCTAGATTCAGAGATGATAACTTTAAACCCTTCAATTTCAGCTTCTCTAATAATTCCTTTAAGTAAAGTTGCCGTAAAATAATGTGAAATATCTGGTACAATTACCCCAATTATGTTTGTTTTATGAGCTCTAAAGCCCTTGGCAAATAAATTAGGAACATAATTTAATTTTTTTGCAATATTTAAAACTTTTGTTTTAGTTTGTTCACTTATATCTGGATGGTTATTTAATGATCTTGAAACTGTTGAAATTGAAATACCCAACTCGTTTGCGATTTTTTTTAGGGTGGTTACATTTTTTTTTGACATTTTAGTAAACTTATATTTACAAAGGTATAACTATTTTTGATTATGCAACCGTTTGCGAAAACGTTTGCGTATTATAATATCTAAATTAGTGATTACAATTATTTAATAATAATATAATTTTGATTAAAATATTAACAGAATATTAATTCAAACTACACACTTATGAAAAAATACTTAACAGTACTTTTATTATTAATAGGTTCTTTAGGCTTTGCACAAACAGTTATTAAAGGAACTATTACAGATCAATCAGGTAATCCATTACCTGGAGTAAATGTTGTAATTACAAATACAACGGAAGGAACAACCACTTCTATGGATGGGAAATATGAACTTTCTACAAATCAAAGTGGTATGCAAGAAATTAAAGCAATGTATGTTGGCTTTATAACAGCATCCAAAAAAGTAAATTTATCAGAAAACACTTCTGTTAATTTTTCTTTAAAAGAGAGTGTTGAAAGTTTAGATGCTGTTGTTCTAACAGCGACTTCTACATTTAGGTCTCAAAAACAATCTCCATTATCTATTAGTTCTTTTAAAGCTAAAGCTCTTACTCGATTAAATGCAAATAGTATGGCAGATATTGTTAACAACATACCAGGTGTTGTAGCTGATGGTGGCGGTGGAGAAGGTGCAACAAACATCTTTATAAGAGGTTTGCCTTCTGGTGGTCAAAATGACTTTTCACCTATTGAGTTTGATGGGTTTACATTAGCTGGTTATGGATTAAGTTCTACTGCAGGTGATGTTTATGCAAGAGTAGACCAAGGTGTAAAAGGAGTTGAATTTGTACGAGGTGGATCTTCAATTCTTTATGGAGCAGGTTCTACTGCAGGTATTATCAACTATATTTCAAAAACTGGAGATACCAATGATGAAAATATAATTAATATTGAAGAAGCTGATGGTGGTAGATTAAAAACGGAATTTTATACAGGTGGTAAATTAGGAAGCGAAGATTCTAATACTTATTACGCATTGTCTGGATGGTTACGTAAAGATGATGGACCATTAAATTTTGGAGTGCCTTCTGAAGGATACCAATTTAGAGCTAATTTAAAAAAGAAATTTGAAAATGGTTCATTTACTTTTTACACCCAATTCATTAATGATAAACAACAATTTCTATTAGGTCTTCCATTAGATGGTACTTCAAGAGAAAGAATAACTGGAAATGATGGTAATATAGTTTATCAATTAAACTCGGAGTATTTAAGAAATACTAGTTTCTTAACACCTGCAGGAGAATACAGAAGTCCTATTGCAGATGGTATCCATACTAAAGGATTTTATGCCATGGGTGTTTTTGATTATAATTTAGAAAATAATTGGAAAATTAAAGCAAAAATGAAAGCTTCTAGTTATGTAAGTGATTTTTCTTTATATGTTGGAGCAAACGGAAGTGCTAATACTCCTGTATCCTTAAATGATTATTTAACGATACATGGTTATCCAAATGCTACCAATATAAATGCTTCTTATGTAGGAGGTACTGCTTTAGGTGCTAATGATAGAGTTATTGACAACTTACAAGTGGATAGAAATCGTCCTATTACAGATTATACAGGTGAATTTAGCGTAACAAAAAAAATAGTAGGAGATCAAGTTGAACATAATATTACTGCAGGAACCTATTTAGCTTATACTGAAGGAGAAGATAATAACTATCAATTTAGAACATTATCAGCTTGGAATAATGATCCTCAAATGGTAAATCTTTCTTTTACAGATGAATTAGGGAATGATGTAACTTTTTCTGATACAGGATTAACTGATAGAATTGGAATGACCGCAAATAAATTTTTAAGTCAAGAAAGAGCTGCTTTTTATTTTACAGATGAAATGATTTTAAATAAATGGCGTATTGATGTTGGATTTAGATTAGAAAATCAAAAAGCTAGAAGAGAAAACGGGACTTTAGCATCTGCTCAAGTTTATACCAATCCAACGTTAACCTCAAGTCTGCAAAATGTTAAATATGCCACTGGTGCCTTTACAAGAGCTAAGGTTAACACTACTGGTTTTGCAGCATCATTAGCAGCATTATATACTATTAATGATAATTTAAATGTTTATGCTAACTTTTCAAAAGGATATTTCTTTCCTTTAGTAAGAAGTATAAACGTAGTTAGTAATAATGTTGTTGCTGGAGATTATAAACCTGAAGACATTTATCAAGCTGAAATGGGTTTGAAATTTGGTACTTCAAAATTTTCTGGAACTTTTGCAGGATATTACACAACCCTAACGGATAGAGTTGCAATTCAAAGATTGAATTACGGTGGAAGTATTGGTACTGTTGATGGAATCAAAACAATTCAAGATACTAAAACAATTGGAGTTGAAACTTCTTGGAATTGGAAATTTGCTAATAATTTATCATTCAATGGGAACTTCACTTTTCAAGGTCATGAACTTAATAAAGATGAAAGAACAATACTTCAATCAGGTACAGTTGATGGTGTTGCTTTAGTTGCTGGTACAGTAACTAATGGTGCAAATGTGGGTAACAAATTAAGAAGACAACCACGAGTTTTATCATTACTTAGATTAGATTATGACAATAGCAAATTTGATAGTTTTGTTTCTGCAAATGTAAGAGGAAGTCAATTTAATGATGACGCAAATCTAGTTAAATTAGATGGATTTACTGTGATAAGAATTGGAGCAGGTTATACAATTCCATTTAATGAAAATAATAGCTTAAGGTTAGGTTTTTCAGTTTATAACTTGTCTAATAGTCAAGGATTATCAGAAGGAAATCCAAGAGCTTTTGCTCAATCTAGTACTGGAGAATTTTTTAATGGTAGACCAATTTTACCAAGAAGAACTTTCATAAATGCAACTTTTAAATTTTAAAATTTGATTTAATTAATGTTTCTCACCATCTAATTAAATTTGGATGGTGAGTTTTTTTTAATTGTTAATTTTATTACAAAATATAGATCTTCAATTACCTATATAAATTTTTTATAAATGAACCTTACTATTGCACTTTGTCACTTTAGAATTGGAGAAACCGACGGGGTTTCTTTAGAAATGGATAAATGGAAAGCAGTTTTAGAAAAAATGGGACATCAAACCCATTATATTGCAGGCTCAGAAGGTTTATTAAGTGATGCACATATAATTGAGGAGCTTCATTATAACAATGCTATCAATAATATGCATGTAGAAAATGCGTATGTGAAATTTCATTCTTTTCCTGATGAATGGTCTTTTAAAGAATCTATTGAAAAGTATGCAAAATCAATAGAAAAAAAATTGATAGCTATTATCAATAAAAATAATATTGATGTTTTAATGGTAAACAACATATTCTCGCTAGGATGGAATTTAGCAGCAGGAATAGGCTTTTACAACGCCATTAAAAAAACTTCCGTTAAATGTATTTGTCATCATCACGATTTTTACTGGGAACGAGAAAAATACAGCAACCCAACTTGTTCATTTGTTCAAGATTATTTAGATGAATATTTTCCACCTATTCATCCAAAAATTAAGCACGTTGTAATTAACAGCATTGCAAAAAATGAATTAAAAAGAAGGAAAAATATAGAAAGTACCATTGTTCCAAATATTTTTAATTTTGATAATGATTGGAAAATAGATAATTATAATGAAGATTTTAGAGCTTCGTTTGGAATTAAAAATAACGACTTAATAATTTTACAAGCAACAAGAATTGTAAAACGGAAAGGCATTGAATTGGCTATAGATTTTGTTTCTGAATTAACAACTAACAAACATCAACTAATTGGTAAAAAATTATATAATGATAAAATTTTTGATGAAAAAAGCTCCATAATATTTTTATGGACAGGATTAAATGAGGACGAATCTTATTTTAATCAAATTGTAAAATATGCAAAGAAAAAGAATGTGACCTTAAAAATTGTGAGCGATTATATCGACCATGAAAGATCATTTATGAACAATGTAAAAAAATATTCATTGTGGGATGCTTATGCCAATTGTGATATGGTAACTTATACAAGCCTATTAGAAGGTTGGGGAAATCAATTTATAGAAGCATTGGTCGCAAAAAAAATAATTATTAGTTATCAATATCCAGTTTTTGAAAAGGATATTCTTCCACTTAATTTTAATACTATTGATTTAGGAAATATGCATACCCTAAAAGAAGATGGATTATCAGCCGTTTTACCTAAAATTATTGAGAATGCATCAAATAAAACCATAGATATTCTTTTAAGTAAAGCTAAATATTCGCTTGCTGTTAATAAAAATTACAACATAGGAAGACAAAATTTATCATTAGAAACTTTAGAAACGAAATTAAAATCAATTTTAGAAAATGAAAAATAAGGCTAAACAAATACTAAATGATAATTGGAGAGATGGCTATACTGTTCCTTGTAAAGATTTGTATCCTTTTCAATGGCTTTGGGATTCTGGGCTAATTGCAATTGGATATGCGCATTACGATATACCTAAAGCAAAAAAAGAACTAGAAACCTTATTAAATGCACAGTGGAAAAATGGGTTTATTCCACATATGATATTTCATCAAAAAAGTGAGACCTATTTTCCAGGCCCAAATTTTCACAATGCAAATTTACATCCAGATTCTAATAGTGAATATCCTTCCACTGGGCTTTCTCAGCCTCCTATTTTAGGATTTGTTTTAGAAAAAATTTATCAAATAGCTAACAATAATGAGGGCGTTTTAAATTTCATCAAAACAGTTATTGATAAGGTGTATTTGAACCATCAATATCTATATGAAAATAGGGATTTAAATAATGAAGGATTACTTTATATTTATCATAACTGGGAATCTGGCACAGATAATTCTCCTGCTTGGGATGCTATATGGGAAACTATGAATCCACCAGAATATTCATTTGAAAGAAGAGATACTTCTTATGTTAACCCTGAAGAAAGACCCACTAAAAGAGAATATGACCATTATTTATATATGATTGACCTTGCCAAAAGTGTGAATTATAACGATGCAAAAATTGCTGAAATTTCTCCTTTTTTGGTTCAAGATCCATTATATAACTCCATGTTAATTAAGTCAAATAACTCATTAATAAAATTGTATGAACTCATTGGAGGAAATTTAACTAAAGTTGAACAGCTTAAAAAATGGCAAGAAAAAAGTATCACATCATTTAATAATAAATTATTTAATAAAGAATTAGGAGCGTATATTTATTACGATTTAAGAAATGATAAACCTATTAATGTGATAAGTTCATCCTCATTTGCACCATTATATGCAGGGATACCAAACAAAGAACAAGCTGCTCAATTAGTTAATACATTGACCACAAAATTTGGAGGAGAAGACTTTTATTTGTGTGCATCCTTTGATCCAACAAGTGAAAAGTTTAATCCTAAAAAATATTGGAGAGGTCCTGTTTGGGTAAATTTAAACTGGTTTTTATATTATGGTCTTCAAGATTATGGGTATCATGATTTAGCTCAAAAAATTAAATCTGATACTATTGAAATTTTGGAAAAAGTTGGATTTTACGAATATTTTGATCCTAGAAAATCTGAATATAACAAAAACATAAAAGGATATGGAGGCTCTGATTTTTCTTGGAGTGCATCCCTTTTTCTCGATTTAATAAATAATTAATAAATCTTAAAACTACTATATGAATTGGTTAGACTATACGATAATAATTATATATATAATTTCATTCCTAGGGTTAGGATTCTTTTTTAAAGAAAATAAAAATTCTAAAGATTACTTTTTAGGAGGAAGAAGCATGAGTTGGTTTCCTTTAAGCTTATCAACTATGGCAACTCAATTATCTGCAATAAGTTTTATTTCTGCTCCTGCTTTTGTTGGTTTAAAATTGGGTGGCGGAATGAAATGGTTATCGTTTGAATTTGCCGTTCCTTTAGCTATGATTTTTATCATGGTTTTTATAATTCCGCCATTGTTTAGGTCGGGTGTTGTAAGTATTTATGAATATGTTGAAAAACGATTTAGCGTTTCTACACGGTTAATTTTAAGCGTTGTTTTTCAAATAAGCAGGGCGTTAGGTACTGGGGTAATGGTGTACACAGTTGCTATTATTTTGCAATCCGTATTAGATATTGATTATGCGTATACTATATTAATAATTAGTGTTATTACCATTATATATTCTTGGCAAGGTGGTATGAAAGCTGTTGTTTGGGGTGATGCCATTCAAATGATTATTCTATTCGCCGGACTTATAGTAAGTCTGTATTATGGTTGGCACTTGCTGAATGAATATGGTGGATTACCAAATGGTTTTGAACCAGATCGTTTACAAGTAATCAATTATAATTTAGGTATAGGGAAAAATAGCGAATACGGTCTTTTACCAATGATTGTTGGTGGTTTCTTTTTATATGTTTCCTATTACGGATGTGATCAAACCCAAGCCCAAAGATTATTATCGGCTAAGGATGAAAAAACTATAAGAACTTTATTAATGGCTAATGGATTATTCCGTTTTCCTGTAGTTTTTATTTATAGTTTTATGGGATTAGTAATTGGAGGTTTGGTTGTTTTAGCTCCAGATTTTTCTGCGGATATAGCACATGCAACCATGAAATATTTTCCAGCAGAATATGCAAAATATGGATTGAAACCAGATTTAATGATACCAGTGTTTATTGTTAAATACCTTCCAAACGGACTTATTGGTTTATTAATGGTTGGTATTTTGTCCGCAGCCATGTCATCTCTTAGTTCTACCGTAAATTCACTTTCTGCCGTAACGGTTGAAGATTTTTTTAATAGAGGTGTTAAAAAACTTGAACCTAAAAAATATATGTTTATTTCTAAAACTGCCGTTATTTTTTGGGGAGCAATTTGTGTTGCGAGTTCCTTTCTGTTTGGGGGAAGTCAAAGTGCCGTTATTGAAATTATAAACGCCATAGGTTCGGTATTTTACGGACCTGTTTTAGCTACTTTTTTATTGGCTTTTTTCTCTAAAAAAGTAAATTATATTGGTATGAATACGGGAATTATAGTAGCTGTTTTAATTAATCTAGTCTTATCAAAAACCATTCAAGAAATGTTTCATATCGATTTAGGAATTGAGGTTTTTTGGATATGGCTCAATTTTACAGGTATTGCAATAGCGGTTGGCGTGGCCTATTTAGTAAGTGCATTAACAAAAGATATTCCTATTAAAAATATTTCTAGCATGAGTATTACTATTAAAAAATCAGACTTTTTAATTAAAGAGGTTTACATTTTAGTCCTGTTTTTTATAACCATTTTAATTTTAAGTTATTTCATTCCAATGCTTTTAGGATAATTTAATGTATTAATATAATAATTATGAAAATAATCAAACCAAAAGATAAAAAATTCATAAAAGAAGAATTAACTTCTTTATATGGTAATAAAGTTGATTGGATATTAGATAATATAGACAAATTACTATCAAAATATGCCCCTTTAAACTCATCTAAAAATGACCCATTAAATGAAAAAGATGTTATTTTAATTACATACGGAGATAGCATTCAAGAAAAGGGAAGTTTAAATTTACAAACCTTAAATAAATTTATAAATAAGTATTGCCTTCCTCAAATCAATACCACACATATCCTTCCATTTTTTCCATATACTTCTGATGATGGTTTTTCTATTACAGATTATTTTAAAGTAAATCCTGACTTAGGCTCTTGGGAAGACATTTCTGAAATAGCGAAAAACAGTAAGTTAATGTTTGATGCCGTTGTAAACCATATGTCTAAATCTTCAAATTGGTTTCAGGCTTATTTGGCTGGTGAAAAATATTTTCAAGATTTTTTCATAGAAGTAGATCCTAATACAGATGTTTCTAAAGTAACGCGTCCAAGAGCATTACCTTTGTTAAATCCTTTTAAAGATAAAAAAGGAAATGAAAAATATATTTGGACAACCTTTAGTGAAGATCAGGTAGATTTAAACTTTAAATCGCCTCAGGTTTTTATTAAAGTACTTGAAGTACTGCTATTTTATGCTAGTAAACAAGCTAAGTTTATTCGTTTTGATGCGGTAGCTTTTTTATGGAAAACTATTGGAACAAACTGTATTCATTTACCTGAAACACATAGTGTAATTCAGCTTTATAAAAAGATTATTAAAGTTATAAATCCTAATATTTATTTTATTACTGAAACTAATGTACCTCATCAAGAAAACATTTCTTATTTTGGAAATGGTTTTAATGAAGCAGATTTGGTTTATAATTTTACTTTAGCTCCATTACTAGTTTATGCTATGATGAAAAAGGACGTTAAAGTTCTTGCAAAATGGGCTTCATCCATAAAATTACCAAGTAACAAAGTCTGTTTATTCAATTTTACAGCGAGCCACGATGGTATTGGGGTTCGTCCATTACAAAATATTATTTCTGATGCAGAAATTAATGAATTAGCGGAATGGACATTGAATCATAAAGGTGAAGTTTCCTATAAAAATAATGAAGACGGATCGCAATCTCCTTACGAACTTAATTGTAATTATTTAGATATTTTAAGTGATGAAGAGGATGATAATCAAACGCGTGCAGCTAAAATGCTACTTTCACAAGCGGTAATGATTGCTATGCCTGGAATTCCAGGAATTTATATCCACTCCTTAATTGGTTCTCAAAATGATTATGAAAGCGTTAAAAAATCAGGAATTAAAAGAAGAATAAATCGTGAGAAATTAACTTATAATGCTGTTGAGAAGGAACTTGAAACCGAAAATTCTATAAGAAAAATAGTATTTGACAACTATAAAGAGCTTTTGGCTATAAGAACAAAGGAACAAGTTTTTAATCCTTTTGGAAATGCCGAATATTTTGCTTTTAAAAATTCTATTTTTGTTATAAAAAGGACATTTAAAGAGGATGTTTTATATGTGTTATTTAATTTTGGTAATGAAACCATTAAAATTAAGGCTTTATCAAAAGAAGTTTATGATTTAATAAAACACGAAAACATTGCTGATGCTTATTGGAAAATAAAAGCCTATAGTTTCCTTTGGCTTAAAAACTGTTAAATATAGTTGCATTTATGAAAATTATTATTGCTCCAGATAAATTTAAAGGGTCGCTAACAGCCATTGAAGTTTGTAATGCTGTAGAAAAAGGTATAAAAAGAGTAGATACTAATATTGAAGTTATAAAACATCCGTTGGCTGATGGAGGCGAAGGAACTTTAGAAATCCTTCAAAATTATTTTAATCTAAAAGAGATAACAACCAAAGTACAAAATCCTGTTTTTAAACTGATTTCAGCCAGTTATTTGATTTCAAAAGACACGGCATTTATTGAAATATCTCGGGCTTCTGGATTAGAATTATTAAATAAAAAGGATAGAAATTGCTTTTATACTTCAACATTTGGCACAGGTGAATTGATTGCTAATGCTATTGAAAAAGGATTTAAAAACATTGTGTTATTTGTTGGTGGAAGTGCTACAAATGATGCTGGAATTGGGATGGCTTGTGCATTAGGTTATTCATTTTATAATAAAAAAGGAATAAAAATTAAACCAATTGGAAAAGAATTAATAAATATTGACAAAATTGATTCTAAAAATTTAAAATTTGATTTAAATAAAATAAATTTCACTGTAATATGTGATGTTAAAAATCCTCTGTACGGAAATAATGGTGCAGCATTTATATATGCAAGTCAAAAAGGAGCATCAAAAAAAGAAATAGAAATTTTAAATAGTGGATTAATAAATTTTGATAGCCAGATAAAAACACATTTTGGCAAGTACGTAGCTTATATTGAAGGTTCAGGAGCTGCTGGCGGATTAGGGGCAGGTGCGATTTCGTTTTTAAATGCAACCCTACAATCTGGAATTGATTTTGTTTTTAATCAAACTAACTTTAAAACACATTTTAATCATAAAATAGATTTAATAATTACAGGTGAAGGAAGTGTTGATAAACAAACACTTGAAGGAAAAGTCGTTAAAGGAGTTAGCGATTTATCCAAACTATATAAAGTTCCTGTATACATAGTTGCTGGAGTTATTAAAGACAAAGAAAGCATTTTAAAAAATATAAATCCACTAGCCATAAGTGAGGTTATGGAAATAAATATAACTACAAAAGAAGCTATTAAAAATGCAGCTATCTATATTGAAGATTTGGTATATTCAACATTTAAAACACTAAAAAAAGCCAACTAGAAGTTGGCTTTTTTTAGTGTTTTAACTAATTTATTATTATTGATTTCCTAAAATAATTGGCATTCCACTTTTACCACTACCAATTATAATAACTTTACTGTTAGAAGAATTAGATAATTGTACAGTAGCATCAATACCTTTATCCTGAAGAATTTTTTCGGTTAATGAGGCACTTAAAATACGGTTTGCATCTGCTTTACCCTGAGCTTCAATTACCTGACGTTCAGCTTCTTTTTTTGCTTTTTCAATTCTAAACTTGTATTCTAAAGATTCTTGCTCCTGTTTTAATTTGCGTTCAATAGCATTTTTAATTGTTGGTGGCAAAGTTACGTCGCGTACTAATACTTGATTTAGTTGTACAAATTGACTATCAAGTATAGCTTTAGTTTCATCAAAAATTTCTAATTGAATAACATCTCTTTTACTTGCGTATAATTGTTCAGGAGTATAACGTCCAACAACACTTCTGGCGGCAGAACGCAAAGCTGGCATAATTACATTTTCTTTATATTGTTCTCCTCTTTC
>VAPL010022834.1_pt1 | contig 12711 bp, 11 predicted proteins | sample 3395061 | NCBI WGS metagenome assembly VAPL01 (sample SAMN08290444, study PRJNA428436) | hydrothermal vent metagenome | isolation source: Deep-sea hydrothermal vent chimney 2 | place: Pacific Ocean: Juan De Fuca Ridge | depth 2182 m m
AATTAGGCGTTGTGCAGGAGCCGCAAGAGTTCATCCCAAACAGACTGGTCATTTAAAACTGGTCAGATAGACTATACTGGTTTCTATCAGACTGAGTGCTGGGGGAAACACCATGAAAATCAACGCCACCGAATTCAAGGCCAAGTGCCTGAAGCTGGTCGACGAAGTGGCCCGCACCCGCGAGCCCATCATCGTCACCAAGCACGGCAAGCCCGTGGCCAAGGTAGTGCCCATTGAGCCGGAAGCCGAACCGGCCCGCACCGGCTTCGGTTGCATGGCCGGCACCATCAAAATCACCGGTGACATCATCACCCCCATCGAACAGGAATGGAGCGTCATCACTGGCGACGAAGATGAATTTTACGCAGGCCTCGCCGTCCGGGAAGATGCGCCCAGCAAAACAAAATCGCCGGGGAAGAAGCGGAAATGAGCCAAGCTCTGCTGATCGATACCCATGTCTGGCTCTGGTATGCCCAGGGCAATCGTCAAAGGCTCACCACCACAGCCGCCAGGCGACTGGAGTCGCTGGATGAACAGGGGCGGCTACGCCTGTCCGTCCTGTCTGTCTGGGAACTGGGCATGCTGGATGCGAAAAGCCGAGTCCATCTAGGACAACCCTGCAAGGACTGGCTCAACACCTTCTTCGAACGCACGCATTTTCAGGTCATCGGGCTCGATATCGACGTCGCCCTGCAGGCCAACCAGCTGCCGGACTTCGCCCATGCCGATCCCATCGACCGCATTCTGGTTGCCACCACCCGCCACCACGACCTCACTCTGATCACCGAGGATCGCAAGATCCTCGACTATGCCCGGCAAGGCTATATGCGGGCCTGTTCTTCCAGCGATAAGGAATTGTTGAGCCGATGAAAACACACAGCCTGTCAGGCTGTAAAAAGGTTCAGTGCTGTAGCCTGGGTTGAGCTTGCGAAACCCGGGCTACTTGCTGGTGGCTTGGGTGAAGCGTGGTGGAATTCAGGATGGGTGAGATACTTCCCCCGGATTCCGCTGCGCTTTATCCAGGCTACTTACTGTGATGCGCCAATCTTCACCGACGGCGCGCACATCCACTATTTGCAGTTTGATGCGCTGATCCATTTTCTCCAGCCCCGGCAGATGGAACAGGCCACGTGCGGCGTCACCCATAAGCAGTGGTGCGAGATAGATGATGATTTCGTCCACCAGCCCGGCCTGCAACAGGGCGCCGTTGAGGCTGGCGCCGGCCTCGACCGTGACTTCGTTGACACCCTCACGGCCGAGAAGATCCAGCAGTGCCGTCAGCGATACGTGACCGTTTTCCGCCGGCAGGCGGTGCACTTCGGCGCCGGCATCCGTCAGCGTAGCGATCTTTTCCACATCAGCGGCCTCCGTGCAGCAGACCAGGGTGCGCCCCGGCAGTGACAGCATGCGTGCATCCGCGGGCAGACGCAGCTGGCTATCCAGCACCACGCGCAAAGGCTGCTGTACGGCCTCGTCCGTGTCCAGCCGGGCGTTGAGCGAGGGGTCGTCGGCCAGCACCGTGCCGACGCCGGTAAGCATGGCCGAGCTGCGGGCACGCAGGCGGTGTACGTCGGCACGTGCGGCAGGGCCGGTGATCCACTGGCTTTCACCCGAAGCCATGGCGGTGCGGCCGTCGAGGCTCATGGCCAGTTTGCAGCGCACAAAGGGACGGCCGGTACGCATGCGTTTGATGAAACCGGGATTCAGCGCCTCGGCCTGGGATTGCAACAGGCCGGATTCGACGGCGATGCCGGCCTCGCGCAGCATCTGCAGGCCCTGTCCGGCGACCTGTGGGTTGGGGTCTTCCATGGCAGCCACCACGCGCGATACGCCGGCGGCGATCAGTGCCTCGGCACAGGGCGGGGTGCGGCCATGGTGGGCGCAGGGTTCCAGCGAGACATAGGCGGTGGTGCCGCGTGCGGCTGGACCTGCTTCACGCAGGGCCAGTATCTCGGCGTGGGGCTCGCCGGCGCGAACGTGCCAGCCTTCGCCGATCACTGCATCATCCTTGACCAGCACACAGCCGACACGGGGATTGGGGTCGGTGGTGTAGAGGCCGTGCGCCGCCAGTTGCAGGGCGCGGGCCATGTGGCGTGTATCGTCAGCCCTGTTCATCGTTAGCTATGGCCTCAGTCTCGCGGCGCCTTTTTGCCGGGCTCGCCAGCATCCTCATCAAGCAGAGGAATCTGGCTGCGCTTTTCTTCCAGGCTGGGTTGTTTTTCCAGTCGTTCGATTTCTTCTCGGAAGGCGTTGACGTCTTCGAAGCTGCGATACACGGAGGCGAAGCGCACATAGGCCACCGGGTCGAGGTCACGCAGCTCATCCATCACCCAGTCACCGAGGGTACGCGAGGGTACTTCGCGGTCACCGGTGACACGCAGGCGTTTCTTTACCCGGCCGATGGAGGATTCGATGTCTTCGGAGCTGACCGGGCGTTTTTCCAGGGCGCGGGTGAAACCGGAACGCAGCTTATCTTCGTTGAAGGGCTCGCGGCGACCGTCGTTCTTCACCAGCTTGGGCATCACCAGTTCGGCGGTCTCGAAGGTGGTGAAGCGCTCACTACAGGTCAAACATTCGCGCCGGCGGCGCACGACGTAGCCCTCGTTCGCCAGACGCGAATCGATAACCTTGGTGTCGTCGGCATCGCAGAAGGGGCAGTGCATGATTCAGACCTTTACTCGCCGTATGGATAGTGAAAGCGAACCTTCAGCATTGGCAAACCAGTGGCCCGCCTTTATGAGTCCGCAAATGCACGCCAATAAACTACCCCGCAGCAAGCTGCGGGGAATTAATTAGACCCTCAGGGATTAAATAACTGTTCCCGATTTGAGGATGGTGCTGTCCGTTTGAAACAATTTGCGTTAATTAGCGTTCATTTGCGGACTGATATCAGCCGTAGACCGGGAAGCGCTTGCACAGGGCCAGCACTTCGCCCTTAACGCGTTCGATGGTGGCGGTGTCTTCCACGTCATCCATCACGTCGCAGATCCAGCCGGCAAGCCGCTTGGCTTCGTCTTCGCCAAAACCACGCGTGGTCATGGCCGGGGTGCCGATGCGGATGCCGCTGGTAACAAAGGGCGACTGCGGATCATTGGGCACGGAGTTCTTGTTGACCGTGATGTTGGCGGCGCCGAGGGCTGCGTCAGCGGCCTTGCCGGTGATGCCCTTGTCGATAAGGTCGACCAGGAACAGGTGGTTGTCGGTGCCGCCGGAGACGATCTTGTAACCGCGTTCCTGCAAGGTCGTCGCCATGGTGCGGGCGTTCTTCACCACCTGCTGCTGGTAGGTCTTGAACTCGGGCTCCAGGGCCTCCTTGAAGGCCACGGCCTTGCCGGCAATGACGTGCATCAGCGGGCCGCCCTGGCTGCCAGGGAAGACGGCCGAGTTGAGCTTCTTTTCGATCTCCGCATTGGCCTTGGCCAGGATCAGGCCACCACGCGGCCCGCGCAGGGTCTTGTGGGTAGTGGTGGTCGTGACGTCGGCGATGGCCACCGGGCTGGGGTACTCGCCGGTGGCGATGAGGCCGGCAACGTGGGCCATATCGACGAACAGATAGGCGCCAATACTATCGGCAATATCGCGGAAACGCTGCCAGTCAACCACGCGTGAATAGGCGGAGAAGCCGGCCACGATCATCTTAGGCTGGTGCTCTTTCGCCAGTGCCTCGACCTGGGCGTAATCGATTTCGCCGGTGCTTTCATCCAGGCCGTATTGAATGGCGTTGTAGAGCTTGCCGGAGGAGCTGACCTTGGAGCCGTGGGTGAGATGCCCACCGTGGGCCAGACTCATGCCGAGGAGGGTGTCGCCGGCCTGCAATAACGCCAAGTAGACGGCGGCATTGGCCTGCGAACCGGAGTGAGGCTGCACGTTGGCGTAATCGGCGCTGAATAGTTGCTTGGCGCGGTCGATGGCCAACTGCTCGGCGACATCGACGTATTCACAGCCGCCGTAATAGCGCTTGCCGGGATAACCTTCGGCGTACTTGTTGGTAAGCACCGTGCCCTGGGCCTGCATCACACGCGGGCTGGTGTAATTCTCCGAGGCGATCAGCTCGATGTGCTCTTCCTGACGCACCTCTTCCTGCTGGATCACGCCCCACAGATCGGGGTCGAAATCGGCGATATTCATTTCTTTACTAAACATGACTGCTCCTGGCAATTCTTAACTGTTCGTTCACGACAGCCCGCTTACGGACGATCGTCGATCTCCTCGCCTTCTTTTTCCACCACCACTGGCATCAGGTCGGCCTTGCTGATGCCCAGCATCAGGGCGCTAGAACTGGCGACGTAAATGGAGGAATAGGTACCGACGACCACGCCGATAAGCAACGCGGTGGCAAAACCATGGATCAGTTCACCTCCGAAAATAAACAGCGCGACCAGCACCAGCAGGGTAGTGAAGGAAGTTATCATGGTGCGCGACAGGGTCTGGTTCAGCGATACGTTGATGACCTCTTCGCTGCTCCCCTTGCGCATCTTGCGAAAATTTTCACGAATGCGGTCGAACACCACGATGGTGTCGTTGAGTGAATAACCGATGACCGCCAGGATGGCCGCCAGCACGGTGAGATCGAAATCCAGCTGAAACAAGGCGAAGATGCCCAGGGTGATCAGCACGTCGTGCACCAGGGCCATCACCGAACCCACGGCGAGGCGGTATTCGAAACGGAAACCGACGTAGACCAGAATACAGATCAGCGCATAGATCATCGCAAGGCCGCCGTCATTGGCCAGTTCTTCGCCCACCTGCGGGCCGACGAATTCGACGCGGCGCATGTCGATCTTGCCGTCTTCGTGCACCTTGAGCAGATCCATCACCCGGTTGCTGATGTCGGCGTTGCTCTGTTCCTCATGCGGAGCGATGCGGATCAGGATATCCGAGGCGGTGCCGAAATGCTGCACCACGGCCTCCTTGAAACCTTCCGTCTCCAAGACGCTGCGCACCTCCTTGAGATCCACCGGGTGCTCGTAACCCAGCTCGATCAGGGTACCACCGGTGAAGTCCAGACCGAAGTTCAGCCCCTTGCCGACCAGTGCGCCGATAGAGATCAGCAACAGCACGGCGGAAAAAGCAATGGCAAGCTTGCGCTTGCCCATGAAGTCAAAATTGGTAGCGCTTTTGAACAGTTGCATGGTTGCGTCCCGGCCCTAAATGGAAAGCTTGTCGATACGGCGACCGCCGTAAATCAGATTCACCACCGCACGAGTACCCACAATGGCGGTGAACATGGAAGTAATAATGCCAATGGAGAGCGTAATGGCGAAACCCTTGATAGGCCCGGTGCCGAAACCGAACAGGATCACCGCCGCAATCAGGGTGGTGATATTGGCATCGGCAATGGTCGAAAAGGCCTTTTCGTAACCTGCGTTGATGGCGGTCTGCGGACTGATACCGTTGCGCAGCTCCTCGCGGATGCGTTCAAAGATCAGCACATTGGCATCCACCGCCATGCCCACCGTCAGCACAATACCGGCGATGCCCGGCAGAGTCAGGGTGGCCTGCAGCATGGACAGCACGGCGACGATCACCACCAGATTCATCGCCAGGGCCAGGTTGGCCACCAGACCAAAACCGCGATACCAGATGGCCATGAACACCAGCACCAGGACGAAGCCGATGATCACCGACATGAAGCCCTGATCGATATTATCCTGACCGAGGCTCGGGCCGATGGTGCGCTCCTCAACGATCTCGATGGGTGCAGCCAGGGCGCCAGCGCGTAGTAACAGGGCCAGATTATGGGCTTCTTTGGTGCTGTCGAGGCCGGTGATCTGGAAACGCTTGGAAAGCTGGTCCTGGATGCGCGCAACATTGATCACCTCTTCCACAGTGCGGCGCGTCTTCACCGGCTTACCATCGACCATACGCGTCTCGGTCTTGTTCTCGATGAACACCACCGCCATCAGCTTCTTGATATTCTCGCCCGTGACCTTGCTGAAGATGCTCGCACCCTTGCCATCGAGAGTAATGTAAACGGCCGGGCTGCCACTCTGCTGGTCAAGACCGGAAGAGGCATCGATGATGTAGTCACCGGTCAGCATCACGCGGTTCTTCAGCAGCACATAGCCGCCATCACGCTCCGGATAGAGTTTCAGGCCCGGCGGCACGCGGCCACGCACGGCCTCCTGCACGTCATGGGTCTCATCGGCAAGGCGGAATTCCAGGGTCGCGGTGGCGCCGAGGATTTCCTTGGCGCGGGCGGTGTCCTGCACACCAGGCAGTTGCACCACGATGCGGCTGTCACCCTGCTGCTGGATCACCGGTTCGGCCACGCCCAGCTCGTTGACGCGATTACGCAGGGTGGTAATGTTCTGCTTCAGCGCCAGCTTGCGCACCTCACGTCGCTCCTTGTCATCCAGCCCTGCCAACAGATAGTAGCCATCGGCGCGGTCATCGCTACGCAGTTCGATATCTGGATATTCCGCATCGATCAGCTCCTCGGCCTTATCACGGGCCTCAGCGGACTTGAACTTGATCTCCACGCCACTGCGCGCCAGTCCATCCCTATCGACATCCTCGTTGTGATAGCGAACGACGCGTGCATAGCGCACCTTGTTTTCGCGCAGCAGACCACGGAAATCACCGATGTAGCGTTCCTCGGCCTGCTTCACCGCCGAGTCCACATCCACCTCCATCAGGAAGTGCACGCCACCGCGCAAGTCCAGCCCCAGATACATGGGTGCAGCGCCCAGTGACACTAGCCAGTCCGGGGTGCGCGGAGCAAGGTTCAAGGCCACTACATAGCCGCGGCCCAGCCCCTTCTTCACCACGTCCTTGGCCGCCAACTGGGTCTCGGTATCAGGGAAACGCACCAGCAGCTGATCATCGACCAGACTGATGCTGTCGTAAGCGATACCAGCATCCGTAAGCAGCTTCTGCACCTTGTCCTGGGTGGTCAGATCGACCTCGGCGGTGCGCGTCGACGTCACCTGCAGAGCAGGATCCTCACCGTAGAGATTGGGCAGGGCATAGAGCGTGCCCAGCAGCAGAACGATGATGACGAGCAGATACTTCCAGGCAGGATATTGATTCAACACGACAACCGACTCCGTGGACAGGATAATTCAGACAAGCGAAGCGCAGACCGGATCAGCCGGACTTGATCGTGCCCTTGGGCACCAGGGTGGTGACAGCCTGGCGCTGCACTTTGACGACCACGTCATCGGCAATCTTCACACTGAGGAAACTGTCACCCACCTCGATGACCTTGCCCAAAATGCCACCCTGGGTGACGATCTCATCGCCCTTGCCCAGTGCTGCCACCATGCTCTTGTGTTCCTTGGCGCGTTTGGCCTGGGGACGGATCAACATGAAATAGAACAACGCAAAGATCAGCACCAGGGGCAGCAAGCCCATCAGACTACCCTCGGCGGAACCACCCGCCGCCGCGGCACCTTCAGCCATTGCATCAGAGATAAAAAAGCTCATACCGTTACCTTTCCTTTAAATATCAATAAATGGATTCGTAGGGGACTCCTATTCATTCGTGGACGAATATCTTGACCACGAATGAATAGAAGTCTCTTTTAGTCGCCGATTGCATGAAATGATTCCATCGCAATGCCCCGGCGGGAAAAGCGCGCATTATGCCACAACCGATGGCCTATGGCGCACGCTGGGCGTAGAACTCCGCCACAAAGGCCGGCAGACGGTCAGCGGCGATGGCCTCACGCAGGCCCTGCATCAGTTCCTGGTAGTAATAAAGGTTGTGAATAGTGTTAAGCCGCGCCCCAAGAATTTCGTGGGTCTTGTCCAGATGGCGCAGGTAGCTGCGACTGTAATTGCGGCAGGTATAGCAACTGCAGTCCTCGTCCAGCGGGCGGGTATCGCGTTCGTGACAGGCGTTGCGGATCTTCAGGTCGCCGTGGCGGGTGAACAGATGGCCGTTGCGCGCATTGCGCGTCGGCAGCACGCAATCGAACATGTCGATACCACGCCGCACCGCCTCCACTAGGTCTTCAGGCTTGCCAACACCCATCAGGTAACGCGGCCGGTCGGCCGGCAGATGCGGGGTGGTGTGGTCCAGCACCCGTAGCATGTCTTCCTTGGGTTCACCCACGGAGAGGCCGCCGATGGCGTAGCCGTCGAAGCCGATCTCCAGCAGGCCTTCCACGGATTCCGCGCGCAGCGCCTCGTACATGCCGCCCTGCACGATACCGAACAGGGCATTCGGGCTTTTACCGTCAAGATCAGCACCATGAGCGTCTTTTGAGCGCCGCGCCCAGCGCAGGGAAAGCTGCATGGATTCGCTGACCTGCTGCTCATCGGCCGGATAGGGCGTGCATTCGTCGAAACACATGACGATGTCCGAACCCAGCGCCCGCTGCACGGCCATGGATTCCTCCGGGCCGAGGAACACCTTGTCGCCATTGACCGGTGAGCGAAAGATGACGCCCTCTTCCGTAATCTTTCTCATATCGCCGAGGCTGAACACCTGGAAGCCGCCGGAATCGGTGAGGATGGGCCCTTTCCAGTGCATGAAGTCGTGCAGATCGCCGTGGGCCTGGATGACCTCGGTGCCGGGACGCAGCATGAGATGAAAGGTGTTGCCGAGGATGATCTCCGCGCCGAGGCCAACCAGTTCCTCTGGCGTCATGGCCTTCACCGTACCGTAAGTGCCCACGGGCATGAAGGCCGGCGTCTCCACCGTGCCACGGGCGAAGGTCAGGCGGCCACGGCGGGCGGCGCCGGTGGTGTGCAGGAGGTCAAATTTCATCGGAGATCATTGGGTGTGGTGTTGGAAACGCAAAGGACTCAGAGGCGCAGAGGACGCAAAGACATAAAAATTATTATGTTTTCCCTGTGGGAGCGGCTTCAGCCGCGAATTAATGGTGGTGCCTATTCGCGGCTGAAGCCGCTCCCACAGGCAAATATTCTCTTATGGTTTTCTTTGCGTCCTCTGCGCCTCTGCGTACTCCGCGTTTATTCCATGTTGTCCAGAATGGCGCCCTTCACCGCATCCATGGTGGCGTCGACGGTAACCATCAGGCCGCTGTCGGAGCACTGCTTGATGGCGGTCTCGGGGTCCTTCAAGCCGTTACCGGTAAGGGTGCAAACGATTTTCGAACCCTCGGGAATTTTGCCGCTCTTAATGTCGCGCATGGCACCGGCCAGCGACGTCGCCGAAGCGGGCTCGCAGAAAATACCTTCCTTTTCGGTGAGCAACTTCTGCGCGGCGAGGATCTCTTCGTCGGTGCATTCGTCGAACCAGCCCTCGGATTCCTCGCGCACCTTCCAGGCCTTGTCCCAGCTCTGCGGGTGGCCGATGCGGATGGCGGTAGCCACGGTTTCGGGGTTGTCGACCATTTCACCACGCATGAAGGGCGCGGAACCGGTGGCCTGATAGCCGACCATGTGCGGACGATTGTTGACGATGCCGTTCTCGTGATACTCACTGTAGCCCATCCAGTGCGCAGTAATGTTGCCGGCATTGCCCACCGGCAGACAGTGGTAGTCCGGTGCCGCACCCAACTCTTCGACAATCTCGAAGGCGGCGGTCTTCTGCCCCTGCAGGCGGTAAGGGTTGATGGAGTTGACGATGGTCACGGGGGCATGCTCGGCGACGTCCTTGACGATCTGCATGCCGGCATCGAAGTTGCCGCGGATCTGGATCACCATCGCACCATGCATCATGGCCTGGGCCAGCTTGCCCATGGCGATCTTGCCCTCGGGGATCAGCACGAAGGCGGTGATGCCGGCGCGCGCCGCATAGGCCGCCGCGGAGGCCGAGGTATTACCGGTGGAGGCGCAGATAATGGCCTTGCTGCCCTCCTCCACCGCCTTGGTCACCGCCATGGTCATGCCGCGATCCTTGAAGGAACCGGTGGGGTTGAGGCCCTCGTACTTGACGTAGATGTCCACGTCCTTGCCCAGCAGCGCAGGGATGTTATTGAGGCGGATCAGCGGCGTATTGCCCTCGCCGAGGCTGATGATGCGGGTGTCGTCGTGCACCGGTAGGCGGTCACGGTATTTGTCGATGAGGCCGGTGTAGCGGTTGCGGAATGGCATGGTTCTTTCTCAAATGTTGAATTTTTAATGCTTAATGTTTAATGCGAGCATCATTCAACACTCAACATTAAACATTCACCATTGGCGCGAAGCGCCTAAGCGTCCAGTGTCTCCAGGCGGATGCGCATAATCCCGCCGCTGATGCTGCCCAGCGCCTCAATAGCGCCGATGGCCTGATCCATCTGCCCTTCCAGCACACGGTGGGTAAGCATAATAATGGTCGCATCGCTCTCGCCCACGGGCTCCTTCTGCAGGATGGCCTCGATGCTGATACCAGCATCGCCGAGAATCCGCGTCACGTCGGCCAGTACACCGGGCTTGTCGGCAGCCTGCATGCGCAGGTAATAGGCCGTCTCCACCGCCGCCATGGGCAGAATCGGCAGATCACTCAGGGCATCGGGCTGGAAGGCCAGGTGCGGCACGCGGTTTTCCGGATCGACGGTCAGCGTACGGGTAACGTCCACCAGATCCGCCACCACCGCCGAGGCGGTGGGTTCGGCACCGGCACCGGCGCCGTAGTACAGGGTCGGACCGACGGCATCGCCCTTCACCAGCACCGCGTTCATCACACCGTCGACGTTGGCGATCAATCGGCGCTCGGGGATCAGGGTCGGATGCACGCGCAGTTCGACGCCCTTGTCAGTTCGCCGCGCCATGCCCAGGTGCTTGATACGGTAGCCCAGCTCCTCGGCGTAGTTCACGTCTTCGCGAGTGATGCGCGTGATGCCCTCGGTGAAACAGGCCTCGAACTGCAGCGGGATGCCGAAGGCGATGGAGGCAAGGATGGTCAGCTTGTGCGCAGCGTCGATACCTTCCACGTCGAAGGTGGGATCGGCCTCGGCGTAGCCCAGGCGCTGCGCCTCGGCGAGCACGTCGGCGAAGTCGCTGCCGTTGTCCCGCATCTCGGTGAGAATGAAGTTGCCGGTGCCGTTGATGATGCCGGCCAGCCACTCCATGCGATTGGCCGCCAGACCCTCGCGCACCGCCTTGATAATAGGGATGCCGCCAGCCACGGCGGCTTCAAAGGCCACGACCACGCCCTTTTCCTGTGCACGGGCGAAAATCTCATTGCCGTGCTTGGCAATCAGTGCCTTGTTGGCGGTAACCACATGTTTGCCGTTTTCAATCGCTGCCAGCACCAGCTCGCGGGCCAGCCCATCGCCGCCGATCAGCTCGATGATGATCTGCACCTCGGGATCATTCACCACCGCCTGCGGGTCTGTAGTGAGGGTGATGCCGGTGGTATCGCAGATGCGTTGCTTATTGATGTCACGGGTGGCCGCGTGGGTAATCACCACCCCACGACCGGCGCGACGGGCGATCTCCTCCGCGTTGCGCTTGAGTACATTCACAGTACCGCCGCCGACGGTGCCCATTCCCAACAGTCCTACCTTTACCGGTTCCAACACTGTTCCCCTTTCAATTCATTGCGCCTCGGAACGGCTGCACGACTGCCTCATGCCGTTGCCAGCCACCTCAACAAAACCTTTCCGACCAGGCCTCGGCTGTATGCCGGGGAAGTCCGCAAATGAACGCGAATTTTTCTATGTCAAAAGAAAGAAGGAAACAAACTGCCATGTCCTTAGTCTCTGACCTTATTTTGCGTTCATTTGCGTTCATTTGCGGACTATTACAAGCCGTTCCCGCCGCATCACCTGACACCTAGTACTCCGTCAAGGTGATAATGCCGGGTTCAGCTTGACGGAGTACTAGTGGTCTGTCCCTTTCTGTTCCACCGCATCGGCCCGGAACATGTCGCGAATACCCCGTAGCGCCTGGCGCGTGCGGTGTTCGTTCTCGATCAGGCCGAAGCGCACGTGGTCATCGCCATATTCGCCGAAACCCACCCCCGGCGACACCGCCACGCGGGCCTCCTGCAGCAGCTTCTTGCTGAACTCCAGTGAGCCGAGATGCTTGTACCGTTCAGGAATCGGCGCCCACACGAACATCGTCGCCTTGGGCTTCTCGACCTCCCAACCGATGGCGTTGAGACCGTCGCAGAGTACGTCGCGACGGCTGCAGTACATGTCGGCAATCTCTTTCACACACTCCTGCGGCCCCTCCAGCGCAGCGATGGCCGCCACCTGAATCGGCGTGAACATGCCGTAATCGAGATACGACTTTATCCGCGCCAGCGCCGCCACCAGGGTCGAATTGCCAACCATAAAACCGACCCGCCAGCCCGGCATATTGTAACTCTTGGACAGGGTGTAGAACTCCACCGCCACCTCCTTCGCCCCCGGCACTTCGAGAATGGAGGGCGGCTTGTAGCCGTCGAAGACGATGTCGGCATAGGCAATGTCGTGCACCACCCAGATTTCGTGCTCCCTGGCAATGGCCACCACCTTCTCGAAGAACTCCAGCTCCACGCACTGAGTGGTGGGATTGCCGGGAAAATTCAGCACCAGCATCTTCGGCTTGGGCCAGGTGTCTTTTATCGCCTTCTCCAGCTCAGAGAAGAAATCCCCGCCCGGCACCAGCGGCACGTGACGAATATCGGCACCGGCAATCACAAAGCCGTAGGGATGAATCGGATACGAGGGATTGGGCACCAGCACCGCATCGCCTGGGCCCACAGTAGCCAGCGCCAGATGCGCCAGGCCTTCCTTGGAGCCGATGGTGACGATGGCCTCGGACTCCGGGTCCAGATCCACGCCATAGCGATCCTTGTACCAGTTGCAGATGGCACGACGCAGGCGGGGG
>VAPL010103160.1_pt1 | contig 12709 bp, 12 predicted proteins | sample 3395061 | NCBI WGS metagenome assembly VAPL01 (sample SAMN08290444, study PRJNA428436) | hydrothermal vent metagenome | isolation source: Deep-sea hydrothermal vent chimney 2 | place: Pacific Ocean: Juan De Fuca Ridge | depth 2182 m m
CGTTGATGCTTCAGCCGTTGATGCTTCACCAGTATTTACCGGCTCCTGTGGCTTGGGTTCCTGTGGCTTGGAAATTCTGTGGCGATGAATTCGAGCTTCATATTGTTCCAGATGAGATTTTGGCTTTTGAGAAGGTGCGGAATCTTTATCTTCGGCAGGATTTTCCGTTTTCACAGTGGGCTTTTCGCTTTGCTTATCGGAGGGTGGTGCTAAAAGGCTCGTTTTTCTTTCTTCAGGCTTTGGTTGCGTTTTTTCAACGGACGAGGAGTCTGGTTTCTGATTTTTGACATTTGCTTCTTCTTTGGAATTGGTAACCGGCTGTTGAATTTTCCGGGGACGTCCACGGCGCCTTTTTGGTTGCTGAGGCTGCTCTCCCGGTTTATCTTCCGAAACCTTTTTTTCAACAGCTGTTGTTTTGGCAGGCTCTTCTTCTTTCTTTTGCTGTGGTTTGTTTTCTTCCGGTTGCCTGCGTTTGTAAGGCCTCTTTTGGCGATGTTGCTCTTGCTGACTCCTCTCTTTTACGGGGTGGCGCAAAGCCTGTTGATCCAGAATCTTATAAATAAGATCTCGTTTTATTAATTTTTCGTATTTGGGAATTTCAAGCTCTTTGGCAATTTGTCGTAATTCGCCTACCAGCTTACTGTTCAGCGTTATGATATCGTACATGTAATTAAAATTTAATTTTTTGAGAAGTATCCTATTAATTTGGGCTTAAAATGTTATGAAACTTTTTCTTTAGGAAAAATTAAAAGGACCCTTTTAATGGGGGCAAATATATAAAAATTTAATACGCGGACTTATTGTTCATAAAATATTTTAATACTTTTTACATATGCAAAGTCTTTCTTTCTGCCAGAATTCGATCTCATTGGGAGTTAGATAAGCAGTTCTGGCTGGAAAGCTGTTTTTATTTCATTTAAAAAAACCAGGTTCTTTGGGCATAATCATTTTATTATTGATAAGTCATATGTTTATTGAAATAAATGGGATGACTTCTTCGTAGCTGTCTTTTTAACGAATCACTCTGTAATAACCTGAGCTCGGTGTAAGATTCTCCTCACAGAAAGCTTATACCGAGCTCCGGTTAATAATTGCAAGTGAATGTGCTGCTAAAATTACTATTTTTGACAAAAGTAAAATTATATTCAAATAAGAAATTTTCATGAGATTCCGCCTTGTATCTAAAAAATATTGCCGCCGTCTGACGTTCTCCGGATGGTTGGTTTTGTTGCTGATACTTATGCTTCTGTACAGGATTTGGCTGGGAAATGTTTCCGCTTGGTTATCACTTAGCCATCCGGTAAAGGCTAAAACGCTGGTGGTAGAGGGCTGGATAGAGGATTATGCCCTAAAAAACGCAGTGGATTTTTATAAAAGAAATAATTACAAACACCTGATTGTTACAGGGATACCTATTACGCAGTGGCACGACTATGTGGTGTTTAAGAATACTGCCGAAGGTGCTGAGGCAGTCATAAAAGGTGATGGGTTTAACGACAGTATTTATAAGGCCGTTATTCCCCGGTCGGTTACCATTAACCGAACTTACAATACGGCATTGGCCACCAGGATTTTGTTTGAAAGGCATCCCGGTTGGGGGAAAACGTTTAACGTTTATTCCGTTGGCGTTCATGCCCGTCGTACCCATTTGATGTTTGAGCGGGCTTTTGGTGATGCATATAACATAGGTATAATTGCTGATACCGATCGGACTTTTGATGCAAAACACTGGTGGAAGAGCAGCAAAGGCTTCCGGAACGTGAGCAATGAGTTCGTGGCGTTTAATTACGTGTGGGCTTTTTTCCATCCGGATTATAAAGTTTTTGAGAAGCAGTTGAAAGAGGGCTATGCGATGGACAGTGTCCGCCAGCTCCGTCTGGAAAGCAATAGTGTGGTAAAATAATTTGACAAAGAAGTATGGATAAGCTAAATGTTTCGTTGCTGTACGTTGAAGATGATGGTACTTTAAGGAGTATTTATCAAAAGATTCTCAAGTATTCCATCGAAAAAGTTTACATAGCTTCCAATGGGCTGGAAGGACTGGAATGTTATAAAACCTATCATCCTGATATTGTGCTGACAGATGTGAGGATGCCGGTGATGGATGGCCTTGATATGATTGCTAAAATCAGGGACATAGATAAAAATACCCGGATTATCATTTTGTCAGCGTTTGGCGAACCGCGTTATTTCCTGAGTGCTATTGAATTGGGCGTTAAAGCCTACCTGTTGAAGCCCGTGGATTCGCCTCACCTGCTTAAAACTATCGGAGAACAGGCAAATGATATTTTGCTGGATAAAAAAGTGAGAGAAGAGGAGGAGAAAAGATGGATTGCGGAGAACGAACAGCGGAAAAGCGAAACTATTTTGCGTGCATTAGCTCATGTAACTGCTATTTTCTTTCAGGAAGGGTTTAACGGGGCTTCCGTTATGAAAGTACTCGGCCTTATCGGAGATGCCACTGCCTCATCACGCGTTTATATTTTTCAGAATTTTGAGGATGAGCAGGGGAAACCATATACCTCTCAGGTTTACGAATGGGTTCAGGATGAAATAATGCCAGAAATTGAGAATCCTGTTTTGGCCAGGCTATACTTTGATGACCCTATCTTTGTCAGGTGGGTTAAAGTGATGCAGAGCCACAAATTCGTTCATGGGCTGGTTAAAAATCTGCCGGTAAAGGCAGAGCGTGACGTTCTTCGCGAACAGGGAATCATTTCCATCCTTTCCATGCCTATTTATGTACAGGGAAAATGGTGGGGGCTTATCGGTCTGGATGATTGTGAAAATGAGAGAATATGGTCGGAGGCGGAAATTGGCGCCCTCGAAACATTGGCACATAACCTCGGCGCTGCAATTTACCGCAAACAGGTAGAAAATGAATTGCGTGAGCTGAATGCGCACCTCGAACAGCGGGTCAGAAAACGCACCGAAGAGATGGAAAAAGAGATTGCTGACCGCCGGCTGGCAGAAATGCGGCTGCGGGAAAGTGAAGAGAAATACCGGCTCATATTTGAAAATGCTAACAATGGGATTATCCTGATTATTGATAGAAAAATTATTATGGTAAACCCGAAGACCCTTGAAATCCTGGAAAGTACGCCCGGAAAACTTATTGGCAGTAGTCTGCTTAATTTCGTCCATGAGGAGGATAAAAATATGCTGAATAGGTTCCTCTCCTCGTTACAAGATAGGGACGGAGCGGAATTTATAGATGTTCGTTTGTTCTCCGCAACAGGAAAAGTTAAATGGGTAGAGCTTAAAACCAACGATATTTTGTGGGACGAAGAAGATGCATGCCTTGTATTTTTGTCGGATATCAGTGCCCGGAAAAAGGCCGAAGACGAATTGAATAACCTCAACAAAGAGTTAGAAGAGCGGGTTTCGCTGGAAGTTCAAAAAGTAAAGCAACAACAGCAACTATTGGTGCAGAAATCGAAACTGGAATATATCGGAGAACTTTCGGCAGGCCTTTCGCATGAAGTAAACCAGCCACTGGGTGGTATCTCCATGGGTTTGGATAATATCCTTATGCGTATGTCAGAGGGTACACTCAACGAGAAATATATCCAGGATAAGTTTCAGATTCTTTTTAAGGATATCGAACGCATCAACCAGATTATTCAGCATGTACGTATTTTCTCTCGCGACCAGCAGGAGTCGCTGAAAGAGAATGTGGATGTTGTGGGGGTAATCAACAATGCACTTTCCCTTGTTAAAATGCAACTGAAAGATCATCAGATTGATTTGCATCTTGATTTCTCCGGAGAAGATTCTACTGTGGTTGGAAATCCCTATCGTCTTGAACAGGTTTTTCTGAATCTGCTTTCTAATGCTCGATATGCTGTTGAAGAAAAAGGAAGAAAGAACAGAGATGCCAATTATGAAAAGAAGATTTCCATCCGGTGTAAACGAAATAATGGATTTTGTGAAGTCTTCGTGAAAGATAACGGAACAGGTATCTCCATGAAAAATATGGACAAAATTTTTGATCCGTTTTTTACTACCAAAGATGAAGATAAGGGTACGGGGCTTGGCCTCTCCATTTCCTACGGTATAGTGAAAGAATATGGTGGAAACATTGATGTACAGAGCAGTGAAGGCGTGTTTACGGAATTTTTAATTCAGTTACCTTTGAAAAATTAAATTATGAATAAAAGATTAAGTATCCTGGTTGTTGATGACGAACAACGTTTTGTGGATGAAATTGAGGAATTTCTGAAAAATAAAAAGTTTAAAGTATTTTCGGCAAGTCATCCTCTTAAAGCTCTGGAACTGGTAAAAGCATATGCGCCTGACATTGCCATTCTTGATATACGTCTGCCCGGTATGAACGGACTTGATTTATTGCACGAAATAAAAAGGATAAAGCCTTTAACAGAGGTTATTATGATTTCGGGACATGGCGACATGAATACGGTGATTGAGGCCATGCGCAAGGGTGCCGTTGATTATTTTGCCAAGCCTTTTCGTCTTGCCGATGTTTACAAGGCTATTATCCGTACCCAGCGGTTTATACAGATAAACAGTGAGTTAAAAGCCGTAAAATCGAGTATGGATGTGCTTTCAAAGAAACTCCTTGATAATATTGGCGTCCGGCTTGTCGGTAACAGCCATGGTACAAAGGAGATGATCAGAATGATGACCAAGGTGGCACAAACACCCAACACATCGGTGCTGGTTTTGGGTGAGAGTGGTACAGGAAAAGAGTTGGTTGCCCACGGAATCCATTATTTAAGCGACCGTAGCAATAAGATGTTTTATTCAGTAAACTGTTCGGCCATTCCTGAAACCCTTTTTGAAAGTGAGTTTTTCGGACATAAGAAAGGAGCCTTTACCGGTGCAGAAACTGACAAAGAAGGCTGGTTTGAGATTGCTGACGGCGGCACATTGTTTCTTGATGAAATCAGCGATATGCCCTTGATACAACAAGCCAAGCTTCTGCGGGTTCTCGAAGAGAGAAAGGTGAGTAAAATAGGTTCTCGTCAGAGCAGGCATGTTGATGTAAGAGTTATTGCCGCATCTAATACTAATCTGGAAAAGCTTGCCAATGAAAACAAGTTCCGTCTTGACCTGTTTCACCGACTTAATATTTTTGTAATTAATATCCCGTCGTTGCGAACCCGGAAAGAAGATATTCCAGCTTTGTGCGATTATTACCTGAAGATGTATGCCCGGCAATTTGGTAAGTCGCTGTTGCCGTTGAATAAAGAGGCCGTGGAAAAAATGATGGATTACAGTTTCCCCGGAAACGTCAGAGAACTCAGGAACATCATTGAGAGAGCGGTTATTTTATGCGAAGGTGATGAATTGTTGCCCCATCATCTGCAGCTGTCGCATAGCCATGGCGATGGGAAAGACGGAGCTGTCATGTTCGAAGCTTCCGGCATCTCTTCTGATATTCCTTCTGACTTTAGTCTTGATTTGGAGGAAAATGAAAGACAGCTGATACGAAAAGCCCTTACCCAGTCAGATAATAATAAATCAAAAGCAGCTTCATTACTCAACATCACCTGGCAGGCACTGGATCGTCGAATGAAAAAATACAATATGGAATAGTTTCACATATAAACACCTTCTAATTTAGATTGAAAATAAATAGTGACCACCCTTAAAAATATGATAAAATTGAAATAATTCAATACGAAATATATTCTACTTTCGCAGCAAAAATTTTATCTAATAATTTATATAGATAATTACATGAATGGAGAATCATTAATTTTATTTTTTATCATTGCCGTTATCCTTGTTGGAGGGGGCATTGCATTCGCTTCATTAGTTGCTCCGAAGTCTTATAATCCCCAGAAATTTGAACCGTACGAGTGTGGCATTCCTACAGAAGGACTTACCTGGATTCAGTTCCATGTCGGTTACTATCTGTTTGCCATAATTTTCCTCGTTTTCGATGTTGAAACGGTCTTTCTTTTTCCCTGGGGGGTGGTAATGAAATCCATAGGCCTGCGGGCATTTATTGAGATCATTATTTTCTTTTTCATTCTTGGCCTCGGACTTTTGTATGCATGGAAGAAAGGAGCTCTGAAATGGGTGTAAAAATCAAATCGATGAAAAACGAAGACTTCAAAGATAATGAAACTCTGGAGTCCTTGAAAGAACTGGGAAATAGTGTCTTTTTGACCACCATCGATAATGTCTTAAACTGGGGACGGTCTAACTCAATATGGCCATTGACCTTTGCTACAAGTTGTTGTGGCATCGAAATGATGGCCGCCGGAGCGCCGCGCTACGATTTTGCCCGCTTTGGCATAGAGGTTTATCGTGCCTCACCACGGCAAGCCGACGTAATTGTCGTTGCCGGAACTATAGTTCATAAAATGGTTCCCATATTAAAACGCCTTTACGACCAAATGGCCGATCCCAAATATGTTATTGCTATGGGGGCCTGTGCCGTATCGGGTGGCCCTTTTTATTATAATAACTATTCGGTGGTGCGTGGTGTTGATCACGTGTTGCCCGTGGATGTTTACGTTCCTGGGTGTCCTCCCCGGCCGGAAGCCCTACTTTACGGCATCATGCAACTTCAGCGAAAAATAAAAGCCAAATCGTTGGCAGGAAATAAAAATAAAAAAGAGGATAAAAAATCCGGAGCCGATGAAAAATAAAGAAGAATTGAAGGCTTTTCTCACCGATTTATTGCCTTTTGCAACCATTGAAGAGGGTAAACAATATGCGGAAGTTGTGGTACCTCTGGATAAGTGGCACGAAACGGCACAGAAACTGAGAGAAAACGAGAATACTCCTTTTGATTACCTTATCAGTCTTACGGCTGTTGATTATCTTACAAAGTTTATGGTGGTTTATCATTTGGAATCTACTTCCACTCACGATATTGTGGTAGTAAAAACCGATGTGGAAAATCGGGAGAAACCACAAATAGATGCTGTTTCTGATGTCTGGGTTACCGCCGAATACCATGAAAGGGAGGTCTTCGACTTATTTGGTATCGGGTTTAACAATCATCCGGATTTGCGTAGGTTATTTCTGGAAGAAGGATATGGTTTCCCTTTACGGAAGAACTTTAAAGATGAAATAAATATAATTGAACTCCTCAACTGATATGAGTGAAGAAGTAATCAAAAATATAATCTTTAGGGAAGACGAGGATTATATCGTTAATATGGGGCCTCAGCATCCCTCTACCCACGGTGTTCTGAGATTGGAAGTCTGCCTGAACGGAGAAACCGTTAAATATTTGATTCCCCACATTGGATATATTCACAGAGCCATTGAAAAGATGTGCGAAGCGGACACGTACAAGCAAATCATTCATCTTACTGATAGGATGGATTATCTTTCGGCTCACATGAACAACGAAGCGATATGTCTTGCTGTTGAAAATGGCCTCGGAATAGAAGTTCCTCAACGAGTTAAGTATATTCGACTCATTTTAGATGAGCTCTCCCGTCTTGCATCGCATCATTTGTGGTGGAGTGCTTTCGGTATGGACCTGGGTGCTTTGACAACCTTTTTTTATGGTATGCGTGACCGGGAAAAGATTCTTGCCATTTTTGAAGAATCTTTTGGCTCCCGTTTGCTACACAGCTTTAACACCCCCGGGGGACTGATGCACGATGTTCATCCCAACTTTCAAAAGCACATCATGGAATTTGTCCGGTATTTCCGCAAAAAACTTCCGGAGTACAAGCAACTGTTGACTGATAATGTCATTTTCCATAACCGTACTAAGGGAATCGGACAGATGTCGCGCGAAACGGCGATTGCCTTTGGCGTTACAGGCCCTTCGGGCAGAGGTTCTGGGTTTTCGTGTGACGTGCGCAAAACAGCTCCTTATGGCCTCTATAATGAGATAAAATTTAAGGAAGTTCTTAACCACGAAGGCGATGCCTTTTCTCGCTATCTCGTTCGTATGGAAGAGATGGAAGAATCTTTAAATATTCTCGAACAAGTGGCAGATAATATTCCTGAAGGAGATTTCACTGCAAAGATGAAACCCGTTGTCAAACTTCCGGAAGGAGAATATTACCAGCGCGTGGAAACAGCCCGGGGCGAATTGGGCGTTTACATTGTAAGCGATGGGAAGAAGTTTCCTTACCGCGTAAAATTCCGTTCGCCTAATTTTAGTAACCTTTTTGTTCTGAACACTTTGGCTAAAGGGGGCTTGATTGCTGACCTTGTAGCCATTAGCGGTTCTCTGGATTTGGTAATCCCCGATATTGACCGATAAACCTGAATAATATGTTGTTGGATATTTATAGTTTTTCAACTTTAACGGCAAACATTGACAAAAGTCTGCATGCAGTCATGTCACCTTGGCTTGCTGTTGCAACGGAATTTGTTTTAATAGGCCTGTTGTTTTTAATATTTTACGCGCTGCTTGGTCTTTTCCTTGTGTATCTTGAGCGTAAAGTTTGTGCAGTGATGCAAAACCGTATCGGCCCCAACAGGGTAGGGAAGTGGGGCATTTTTCAAACGGTTGCCGACTTTATAAAGTTAATTACCAAGGAGTTAATACCAATTAAAAATGCCGATAGTTTTCTCTTTAACCTGGCCCCTTTCATTGTAATTATCGTCTCTTTTATGGCCATGGCGGCTTTGCCTTTTGCTAAAGGTTTGCAGGCCATCGATTTTAATATCGGAATTTTTTATATCATAGCCGTTTCCTCTTTGGGAATTATAGGCGTTCTGATTGCCGGCTGGTCCAGCAATAACAAATATTCACTCATTGGTGCCATGCGTAGTGGTGCGCAGATAGTTAGCTACGAACTCTCTGTGGGATTGTCGCTGCTTGCTATTGTAGTTTTCTCGGGCTCCATGCAGCTATCCACCATAGTGGAAAGTCAGGCCAACGGATGGTGGATATTTAAAGGACATATTCCGGCGCTTATTGCTTTTATTATTTATTTAATTGCGAGTACGGCCGAAATCAACCGTGGCCCATTCGATCTTGCCGAAGCTGAGTCGGAACTAACGGCAGGATTTCATACGGAATATTCGGGTATTAAATTTGCTTTCTTCTTTTTGGCCGAGTACATCAATATGTTTATCGTTGCTGCTATTGCGGCTACCTTGTTCTTAGGTGGTTGGATGCCTTTTCACATAGGCCATTGGGAAGCTTTTAACGGGATTATGGATTATATCCCTTCCGTTATTTGGTTTTTCGGAAAAACCTTTTTTATTATTTATCTGATTATGTGGTTCAAATGGACTTTCCCGCGTTTGCGTATCGACCAGCTGTTAAATCTGGAATGGAAATACCTCTTGCCGTTGAGTTTGCTGAATATCGTACTCATCTCTTTCGTGGTACTGATGGGCTGGTATTTTTAACTGAAAATAGGAAATCGAAATGAATAGTGTTATAAAATATTTTACCGACATTTATAAAGGGGTTAGCTCCTTATGGGCGGGCATGCGGGTAACCGGAAAATACTTTGTGAGCCCGGGTGAAATTGTTACGGAACAGTATCCGGAGAATCGGGAGACCCTCAAAATGGAAGAACGGTTCAAAGGAGAAGTCGTTATGCCCCACGACGAAAACAACCAACACCATTGTACCGGATGCGGTATTTGCGAACTAAACTGTCCCAACGGCGCCATTGAGATTATTACTAAAAAAGTTCCCAATGAGGAAGGTAAAATGGTTCGAGCAATTGATAAACATATTTATCGCTTATCCATGTGTACCTTCTGTGAGTTGTGCATTAAAACATGTCCGTTTGATGCCATAGATTGGGGACAGGACTTTGAACATGCCGTGTTTGACAGATCAAAGTTGACCAAAGTTTTAAACAAACCGGGTTCATCACTTAAAAAGAAGGAGGCTAAATCATGACGCTTAATATTCTCATGTTTTATTTGTTAGCAGGCATTATTCTTACGTTCTCGGTGTTAACGGTAACTACCCGGAAAATGCTCAGAGCTGCCATATATTTATTGTTTGTTCTGGTGGCCACCGCGGGATTCTACTTTATGCTGAATTATCAATTTCTGGCGGCAGTACAGCTCACACTCTATGCAGGTGGTATAGTTGTTTTGATCATCTTTAGTATTTTGCTTACCAGCCATATTAGCGAAAAGTTCAAAAAGCCGGCTCCATGGAAGTTATGGATGGGAATAATAGCACTTGTTGTTGGCGGTGCCATGACCTTGTGGACGTTGCTTTCGCATAACTTTGTGAAAGGGACTGGCGTTAAAACGGCACCGGTTGATATGCATCTTATTGGAAATCAGCTTCTCGGTATGGGGAAAAATGGCTATGTTTTAGCCTTCGAGATTATCAGTGTTTTGTTGCTCGCCGCTATGATTGCAGCTATTGTTGTTGTCAAAAAGGAAAAAAATCAAAAATCAGAAATATTATGATACAGGGAATATCAATTTATCATTTTCTAATTGTCAGCACCCTAATGTTTTTTATCGGAATTGCTGGCTTCATAATCCGTCAGAACCTGATTACAATACTGTTGTCGGTGGAATTGATTCTTAATTCGGTCGTGATTAATTTTTTGGTTTTTAACCGCTACCTCTATCCCGACCAGCTACAGGGACATTTTTTTTCGCTTTTTATTGTAGGTGTCGCCGCAGCGGAGGCTTCTGTGGCAATAGCTCTCATTATTAACATTTATCGGCGGATTAACAATATTGAAGCAGATAACGTGAACGAAATGAAATATTAAAACCGTTTTTACCATGACTGATTTTTCATATACAATATTAATTCCATTAATTCCGCTGGTCGTTTTCCTTATCACAGGGTTGCTTGGGATGAAGTGGAAGCCGATTGTTTCCGGGGTGATAGGAACCATAGGACTGGGAATCTCCTTTTTCCTGTCGTTATTTGCAGCATACCAGTACTTCTTTGTAACGGCATCCGCAAATGGCTACCATACCATTGTTCCTGTCAACATGCTCTGGCTTTCTTTTACCAGTACTTTGCAGATCCACATGGGCGTGTTGTTGGATCCTATTTCTATAATGATGCTTGTGGTTGTTACCACTGTCTCTTTTATGGTGCATATTTACAGCCTCGGATATATGGAAGGAGAAAAGGGATTTCAGCGGTTCTATGCCTTTTTGTCTCTGTTTACTTTCGCTATGCTTGGCGTTGTTTTGGCCACAAATATTTTTCAACTGTATATTTTCTGGGAGCTGGTGGGCGTTTCTTCTTTCCTGCTTATTGGCTTTTATTACGATAAACCTTCCGCGGTTGCAGCGGCAAAAAAAGCTTTTATTGTTACCCGTTTTGCCGATCTCGGCTTTTTGGTTGGGATACTTATACTATCCTACTATACAGGTACTTTCGACTTTGATAAGCTAACCCAGCCCGGAACCAGCCTATTTGCCGGAATTGCAGGAGTGAGCTTTCTGGGCGTTTCGGGTATCACATGGGCTATGAGCCTTATTTTCATAGGCGCTGCGGGTAAATCTGCCATGTTCCCATTACATATATGGCTCCCCGATGCCATGGAAGGACCTACTCCCGTATCAGCCCTGATACATGCTGCCACTATGGTGGTAGCTGGTGTCTATCTTGTTGCCCGTTTGTTTCCTATATACCACTTTCAGGCACCCGATGTGTTGATTTTTATCGGTTATGTTGGTGGCTTTACCTCACTCTTTGCTGCTATCATCGCTATTACCCAAAACGATATCAAAAGGGTTTTGGCCTATTCTACCTTGTCACAGATTGGTTATATGATGGTGGCACTTGGGGTTTCAGGATATGGTGGAAAAGCCGGACTGGGTTTTACGGCTTCCATGTTTCATCTCTTTACGCATGCCATGTTTAAAGGGCTGCTCTTTTTGGGTGCCGGTGCTATCATTCATTCTGTACATTCAAATATGATGAAAGATATGGGTGGCTTACGCAAGTATATGCCCATCACCCATATCACCTTTCTCGCGGCAAGTCTTGCCATATCGGGAATACCTCCTTTTGCAGGCTTTTTTAGTAAAGATGAGATTTTGGTTGCTGCATTTGAATCCAATAAGTTGCTGTTCTATGTGGAATATATTACCGCTGGTCTTACTTCATTCTATATCTTCCGTCTTTACTTCAATATCTTCTGGGGAAAAGATACAAAATATGAACATAAACCCCACGAGGCGCCTTGGAATATGGCTATTCCGTTAATCTTTCTGGCACTCGGAGCCACTTTTGGAGGATTCATTCCCTTTCACGATTTTGTAACTTCCAATATGAAACCTTTTGCTGAGGGAATGGACATCATGGTGTCTCTGCCTTCGGTAGCCATTGGACTGCTAGGAATAGCGGCAGCTTGGATATTGTACAAAAAAGAGAACGAGATGCCCGCCAGAATTGCCAGGAGGATGGGAGTACTTTACACAACCACATTCAACAAGTTCTATATTGACGAGGTCTATATCTTTGTTACCAAAAAGATAATATTCAACCGAATAGCAAAACCAATCGCATGGTTCGACCGCAACGTAGTGGATGCGTTTATGATTGGTATCGGGACGGTAACAATGAAAATATCTTATAAAATAAAAGGTCTGCAATCAGGTGAGCTTCAGCAATATGCTTTTGTTTTTGTTGCCGGCTCAGTACTATTGGCTCTCTTTTTACTGTACTCATTGGGGTATCATTAAAAGGGGTAATTAATTTAATAAAGTTGAACAAAGTTTAAATTTAAAATATATAACAGGTGAATTTTCTGAGTCTATTTGTGTTGGTTCCTGTTTTAACTATCACGGGAATCTTATTTACCAA
>VAPL010045687.1_pt1 | contig 12708 bp, 12 predicted proteins | sample 3395061 | NCBI WGS metagenome assembly VAPL01 (sample SAMN08290444, study PRJNA428436) | hydrothermal vent metagenome | isolation source: Deep-sea hydrothermal vent chimney 2 | place: Pacific Ocean: Juan De Fuca Ridge | depth 2182 m m
AGCCAACTTATCGACCCTTTGGGCCAAGGGCAACATCTTCTTGTGCTGCAGACAGGGCCGAATCTTATGTTACTAATAGTAAGTTAGGAAAGATCGATAATTGCTAATAGTAGCTTAAGAAAGATCGATTCTGATATCCGGGAAAGGAATTCCGCAATTTGGTCTTACCGGGTTTCGATAGTCCGCCATTCCGCCGCCGTAAAACCTTCCAAAGGCTTGAATGATGCCTTGTAGGACATCTTGCCGCAACCGGCGATCCAGAAACCCAGATACAGATAATCCATATCCAGTTTTCTGGCCTGATCGACCAGCCACAGGATCATATAGGACCCCAGGCTGCGTCGTGGGTCTGTTTCAGGGTCGTAAAAACTGTAAATCGCCGATAACCCGTCGGAAAGCACGTCGATCAGGCAGCAGGCCAGCAGTTCCTCGCGGTCGTCACGGAATTCGATAATTCTGGTCTTGACGTTGGTTTCTTCCACCAGGGCGCGGTAATCGTCGCCGTTCATTTTTTCCATGTCGCCGCCGGCGTGCCGCGACGACTGGTAGGCGGCAAACAGCGCGAATTGCTCCTCGCTGGACTCGGCGGCCATGATGGTCGCGTGCAATCCGCTGTTGCGATTGATAATTCGCCGCTGTGACTTCGATGCCTTGAAATCATCGACCGGTATGCGCACCGCGACACAGGCGTCGCAATCGGGACATGACGGCGCATAAGCGACGCCGTGCGAGCGCCGGAAACCGGCGTGGGTCAATATATCATGCAGGGTGTCGGCGCTTCGGCCAAGCAGTTCGGTGACGACGCGCCGTTCGATCCGTTCCGGAAAATACGGGCACGGCAGCGGCGCTGTAGTGAAAAAAAAATGCGTGCCGCTCGTGGGGGAATGTCTCACTGCTGAATTTGACCATCGACACCGGGTTTCGCCGGTTCGGCATCCGGCGGCAGGGCCGGTGTCTGGTGCCCGGTGCCGCGCAACAGGATGATCGAAAGGCGCCTGTTGCGGGGGTTGGTCGGGTCTTCCGGCATCAGCGGTTCGGTCGCGGCGCGACCGACTACACGGGCCACCCGATTTTCAGGAACCCCCAGGTCCTTCAGGACCCGCCGGGCGTCATTGGCCCGGTCGGCCGACAGTTCCCAGTTGCTGTAACCGTTTTCGTTAATGAATTTAGTTGAATCCGTGTGGCCGGATATGGCGATCTGCTGCGGCATTTTAATTATTACCTTGGCCACCAGTTCCAGCACCTTGCGGGTATGCAGGTACATTTCCGAACCGCCGCTGGGAAACATCGCCAGCCCTTCCTGATCGACCAGTTGGATGCGCAGGCCCAGGGGCGTATTATCGATCACAAGGCTGTCGGCAAGCTCCTTGAGTTGCGGAATGCCCTGCATGGCTTTTTTCAGGGTTTTCTCGGCGTCCTCGAATTGTTGTTCTTCCTTTTTGGCCTGTATCTCTTCAAGGGTTTGATCCGTGGCCCCGGCGTTTTCATCGGTTTCCAGGTCGGTGGCGCCGGATTTCGGTGGCGGCAGGTCTACGGCGACACTGGGGCGGGACGCCGACTGTTCCATAGCGCCTTCTTCGCCCATGGTCTTGCCGCCAAGGACACCGCCGGAACCGCTGGTACTATTAGACGCAGCGGTCGGCGCGAAGTAATTTGATATTCCTTCAAGCTGTTCCTGGGTAACGGAATTAAGCAGCCACAACAGCAGGAAGAACGCCATCATCGCCGTTACGAAATCGGCATAGGCTATCTTCCAGGCGCCGCCGCCATGACCGCCGCCGCCCTTCTTGATCTTTTTGATGATGATGGGTTGCAGTTGATCGGCCATATGATCGCCTTATGCCACGCTGGGCAACTCGTTAATCATTTCTTCGACCTCGGCGAAGGATGGCCGGTATTTGCCGTGCAGGTTCTTGCGCGCGAATTCGATTGAAACCTGCGGCGCATAGCCTTGCATATGGGCCAGCAAACCGGCCCTGATACAGTTGAAGTACTGGGCGTCTGCGGCGAAACTAAGCGTCACCGACTGGGCGATGGGGGCCAGGAAGCCATAGGCAATCAGGATGCCGCTGAAGGTGCCGACCAGGGCGGCGCCGATCAACTCGCCCAGAATTTCCGGCGGTTCGGTGATCGATCCCATGGTGTGGATAACGCCGAGAACGGCGGCCACGATGCCCAGCGCCGGGGTGGCGTCGGCCATGCCTTGCAGGGCGGCGGCGGTCTGGTGGTCTTCGCCGTGATGCAATTCCAGCTCGGTATCGATAATTTCCGCCACCTCGTGGGCATTGCTGGTGCCCAGGGTCAGCATGCGCAGATAGTCACAGAGGAATTCAACCGAATGATGGTCGCCGCTGAAGATCGGGAAATTTTGAAACAGCGAACTGTCTTCCGGGTTTTCGACGTGGGTTTCCAGCGCCAGATCGCCCTTGCTCTTGGCCAGCTTGAAAATGGAATACAGGACTCCTAGAAGCTCCATATAATCTTCCGGTTTTCTTGACGGCCCCTTGATGAAGGTACCCAGCGCCGCCACGCAACGCCCCAGCAACGGCCCGTTGCCGGCCACGAATGCGCCGATGGCACCGCCAAAAATAATCAGGAATTCAAGCGGCTGCCATAGCGTAGCCAAATGCCCGCCGGCGGCTACATAACCGCCGATCACGCTAGCGGAAACTACCACATAGCCGATAATGGCGAACATTTATGAAATCCCCTCAGAGGCCATTTTTTGTTTTTCCACGGTGCACGGATGTCCTCGCCTTTAGCGTACCAAGGTTATAGTTTGCCAGTCCTTGGTTAACAAAAACTTCTCTTGGAATATTCGTTGCCTGTTTGCATATCTTCAGGACACTTTATCGGATAACCGATTAACAGAGCAAAATAAAATGAATTCAATATTTTTCATGCGAGTGTGGTGGCCATGAATGTCGATGCCGAAAGTTTCCGCAATGCCCTGGGCAGGTTTGCGACGGGGGTAACCGTGGTGACCGGCATCGGTGGCGACGGAAGCGCCATTGGATTGACCGTGAATTCTCTTGCTTCGGTATCGCTCGAACCGCCCCTTGTCCTGTTCTGCATTGATGTTGCGACGCCCAGTTACCGGGCCTTTGCCGACACCAGTGCGTTTGCCCTGAATGTGCTGTCGCAGGATCAGCAGGCCCTGTCGAACAATTTCGCGACTTCGGTGGATAACAAATTCAAGGATATTGAATACGACATCTGGGAACTGGGCTGTCCCATTCTGAAGGGCTGTCTGGCCAACCTTGAATGCCGCAAAGAGGCCATCCACGATGGTGGCGACCATAAAATTATTATTGGCCGGGTGGAAAAGCTGGCTGTTTCCGGGGATGGTCGCCCGCTGCTTTATTTCCAGGGAAAATATGCCAGGCTGGGCAATTGACCGTCCTTAAATTAATCCTTTGCCAGGGCCTGGCGGCCGGGATCGTATTTTTATTGCTGGCGCCGCTGTCTGGAAAATTCGGATTATATTTTCCGATCATGGCATGGCTGGCGGCAGTGGGGGCGATGGCCGCCGCTGCCGGTTGGCGTTTCGGGCTGGGCGGATGGTGGGCGGTGGTTCAGTTGGGCTTTCCTTTTGCCGTTGTCGGGGGAATGAAGCTGGGGCTTCCGGCTTATTTGTGGCTTGTTATGTTCGGGCTGACGCTGGCGGTGTTCTGGAACAGCTTTCGTGGCGGCGTGCCGTTGTATTTAAGCAACAAGACCACCAGGTCGGCACTGGCCGGATTATTGCCGGACAAACCGGCGCTCAGGTTTGTCGATCTTGGCGGCGGACTGGGTGGAACGGCGCTTTATCTCGCCGCCCGTCGGCCCGATTGCGAATTCGTATCGGTAGAATCGGCGCCCGCGCCATACGCCGTTTCGTGGCTGCGGAAAATAATCACGGGGCGCCACAATGCGACAATGGTATATGGCGACATATGGAAGCAGTCTCTGGCTTCCTTTGACGTGGTCTACGCTTTTTTGTCGCCCCGTCCGATGCCCGACCTTTACGATAAGGTTATGGCTGAAATGCGGCAGGGCTCGTTGTTCATAAGTAATTCGTTCGACGTTCCGGGGCAGGCTGCGGATAATATAATTGAACTAGATGATCGCCGCCGCACCAGATTACACATATGGAATTTGAAGTAACCGGATAGCTGATTGGAATGGTAGATACACAGGATCATGAACGCAAAGACTAACCTGATATTATTGCCGGGACTGTTGCTGGACCGGACGCTATGGACCCATCAACTTGAAACCCTGGGCGATTTGGCGGACATGTCGGTCGCCGACCTGACCCGGGATGACAGCATCGCGGCGATGGCCGCCCGGGTGCTGGCCGAAGCGCCCGGGACATTCTCGCTGGCCGGGTTGTCGATGGGCGGGTACGTGGCCCAGGAAATTATGCGTCAGGCGCCGGAACGGGTCGAACGGCTGGCCCTGATCGACACCTCTGCCGACGCCGATTCCCCGGAACAGCGGGAGCGCCGCATCGGTTTTATCGAGCAGGTTAATCACGGCGCCTTCAAAGGCGTGACTTCCCGTTTGCTGCCTTTGCTTGTTCATCGTGACCGGCTGGACGATACGGCGCTGACCGACCGTATCATGGGCATGGCCGAAGAAATCGGCAAGACGGCGTTTGTCAGGCAGCAAAACGCCAATCTGAATAGAAAAAACGGCCTGGACGATCTGACCCGGATTACCTGCCCGATACTGATTATGTGTGGTCGTCAGGATCTGCTGACGACCCTGGATCAGCACCGGGCGATGGCGGCGGCGGCGCCCGGCGCGGCATTGGTTGTCATTGAGGATTGCGGACACTTGGCGCCGCTGGAACGGCCCCGCTCCGTCAGCGCCGCGTTACGGTACTGGCTACAGATATAGATCGTGGATACGAAGGAAATCAGACAATGTTTCTACCCTACGGGAAGATTGAACCAAGTGTCGCCGATGACGCTTTCATCGCGCCGGGGGCGACCCTGATCGGCGATGTCGAAATTGGCCCGGAAAGCAGTATCTGGTTTCAATGCGTGCTGCGCGGGGACGTTAACGACATCCGGGTTGGCCGCCGAAGCAATATTCAGGATGGGACCGTGGTCCATGTGACGGCGAATACCCAGGGCTGTTACATCGGCGACGACGTCACCATCGGCCATATGGCGCTGATCCATGCCTGCACCCTGGAAGACGGCTGTTTCGTCGGCATGAAGGCGACCGTGATGGATCTGGCCGTGGTCGAACGCGGCGCCATGGTCGCCGCCGGGTCCCTGGTGCCACCCGGTAAAATCGTTAAAAGCGGGCAGTTATGGGCCGGAATACCGGCCGTCATGGTGCGTCAACTTTCCGACAGCGATCTGGAATTGATGGCGCAAACCGGTCCCCATTACGTCAGGCTGGCCGAGAGCTATCGTCTTCAATTGGCCAATTCGGGGGGCGCGTGAACACAAAACCAACCGCCGCCGATGAGCAGTTGATCGCCCAGGTGCGCCGCCGCCAGCCCCGCGCCATCGCCAGGATGATGTCTCGCGCCGAGACCGCAAGTCCGGTCGACCGCCTTGTTCTGGGTGAGATTTTTCGCCTGGCCGGCAACGCCCATGTGGTCGGAATAACCGGCGTTCCGGGCAGCGGTAAATCAACCCTGGTGCGTTCGCTGACCCTGGAAATCAGGAAAAGCGGCCGCACCGTCGGGATCGTCGCCGTCGACCCGTCAAGCCCGTTTTCCGGCGGCTCGATACTGGGCGACCGGGTCCGCATGAATGACCTTAGCGGCGATGACGGAGTCTTCATCCGCTCCATGGCTACCGGCGGGGCGCTGGGCGGCCTGGCCCGCCCGGCGCTGGATACGGTCGATGTGCTGGATGCCGCCGGCTTCGATGTGGTGCTGATCGAAACCGTCGGGGTCGGCCAGGACGAGGTCGATATTGTCAGCGCCGCCCATACCGTGGTCGTCGTTTCGGCTCCGGGGCTTGGCGACGATATTCAGGCGATCAAGGCCGGTGTCCTGGAAATCGCCGACATTCACGCGGTGTCGAAATGCGACCGGGACGACGCCGCCAGGACGGTCGCCGATTTACAGGCCATGCTGACCCTGGGGCGTGGTGACCGGCGATCACGGGGCTGGACGCCGCCGGTGACGCCGACCAGCGCCGAGCGGGGCGATGGCATTGATGTTTTGCTGGAAGCCATCGACGGCCATCTGCGGCATTTGAACGAAAGCGGCGAAATGGCCACCCGCCGCCGCCGGATCGCCGAGATGCGTATTTTGAAAGCCGCCGAAGACGAAGTGCGGGCCCGCCTGTACCGGCAGCGCCGGGGCAAACTGGCGGCGCTGATCGAAAAGACCTGTGACCGCTCCCTGGCTCCTTACAGCGCCGCCATGCAGTTGCTCGACGGCTTCAGGGATGGCGTTGATTAATCGACCGATCGCACCCTGACATACGATCCGGGTGCGTCTTCCAGCGCTTTTAGTTTACCGTCGCCGGGCCGGCGGGCCGGGCTGGTTTTGCGGCCCGCGTATTTCCTGATCCACCTGTCCCAGTCAGGCCACCACGATCCTTCATGGCGGTCGGCCTTGGCCAGCCAGGCCTCCGGGTCCTTGGGTAATTTGTCGTTGGTCCAGAAACAGTATTTTTTGATGGCCGGTGGGTTGACGACGCCGGCGATATGACCGGACGCCGCCAGGACGAAGCGGATCGGCCCCGAATACAGGGAGGTCGCCGCGTAGGTGGATTTCCAGGGTGCGATATGATCGTCGCGGCTTGAAAGCAGGTAGATCGGCAATTCAATCGACCGCAGGTCGATGGCGACGCCGCCCAGGGTAATGCCGCCGGGCTCCGCCAGTTTATTATCCAGGTACATGTTTCGCAGGTAAAAACTGTGTATGGCGGCCGGCATACGGGTCGAATCGGAATTCCAATACAACAGATCGAACGGGAAGGGCTCCTTGCCCAGCAGATAATTGTTTATGACAAACGACCATATAAGGTCATTGTCGCGCATCATGTTGAACGTATTCGCCATTTCCGAGCCTTCCAGATAGCCTCGTGCGCTCATCTTCTGGTCCAGATCGGCAAGTTGTTCCTGGTCTACGAATATTCCCAGGTCGCCGGGTTCGGTAAAATCGACCATGGCCGCCAAAAACGTCGCCGACTTGATGCGGGTGTCTTTTTTTGCCGCCATAAAGGCCAGCGTGGCGGCCAGCAAAGTGCCGCCGATACAATAGCCGATAGCGTTGACCTGGCCTTCGCCGGTGGCGTCATTGATGGCGTCGAGCAATTCCAGGATGCCTTCGAACATATAGTTTTCGAAAGTCTTTTCGGCCAGTTTCGCATCCGGATTGACCCACGATGTGACGAATACCGTGTGCCCCCGGTCAACGGCCCATTTAATCAGGGAATTTTCCGGACGCAGGTCAAGAATGTAAAATTTATTGATCCACGGGGTGATAATCAGCAGCGGTGTTTTCGATACCTTTTCGGTGCTTGGCGCGTACTGGATCATTTCGACCAGATCGTTGCGGTAGACAACCTTGCCGGGGCTGGTGGCGATGTTGCGCCCGACCGCGAAGGCGCTGTTGTCGGTCATCGAAATATTCAGTTTGCCCTTGCCGCGTTCCAGATCGCCGAGTAGATTTTTCAGGCCCTCTATGAGGTTTTCGCCACCCGATTCGATGGTGGCGCGCAGGACCTCCGGATTGGTTGCGGCGAAATTTCCGGGCGACAGGGCATCTACATACTGGCGGGTATAGAAATCGACCTTCTTGGCGGTCTTGTCATCCAGCCCTTCGACCCCGTGCACGGTATCCTGTAGCCAGTTGGCCGACAGCAGGTATGATTGCTTGATGAAATCGAATACTTCATTGTCGCTCCAGGCGGCGTCGCGAAACCGGCGGTCATTGTCTGCCGGTTCGATGACCGGTTCGGTTTCTTCACCCAGCATCCTGTTCGCCGTCGATTGCCATAATTTCATGTAATCGTTCCACAGCGTGGTCTGGGCTTCCACAAGCTTGGCCGGATTCTGCATCAATTTCGCCGTCATCTCCAGGAACGCCTTGGCGATGTGCGACGCCGACTGAAAATCCTCCAGCGCCGCCCCGGATTCTTGTTTGGCAATAAATTCATTGATCAGTTGCTGGCTGCGCAGGGCGATTTCGGCCATCGAATTCGACAATTTTTCGGGGTCGGCATCGCCACGGTCCGCCGGTGGATTTTTCTTTGACTGTTTGAGCATGGGTCGATCCTCTGTCTTTTATGCCCACGGAGGCAAAAAAACCGTGAATAAAGGTGTGGATTCTTATACCTTCATGCCATTATCCGCATAAGTTATACGTTAACCATTATGCGTTTATGTTAATTATGCACAAGTACGAAAACATAAGTTTCCCATGGGACGAGGGGGTAGGCCGCCGATGACGATATTTACTTTTCATTCGCGAATTTTGCGACCCGCGACAGTGGCGCTCGCCCTGACCGCGCTAACCGGCTGCTCGGCGGTGCCCGATGCCCTTAATCCGGCGGAATGGTATAACAATACGGTAGATTTTTTCTCCGGTGAGGATGATCAGGGGCAGGTGGCGGCCCAGGAAAATCCAGGAGAAAACCAGCCTTTCCCCAATCTCGCGGCCGTTCCCAAGCGCCCGGTCGAAGGGGCTAATCAGGGCCTTGTCGCCGATGTCGAGGGTCGCAAGTATGCCGAGTCCATTGCCCGCCAGGGTGAAGCGCCGGCGCCCGCCATGGCCAAGGCCGCACCGGTGCAGCCGGCCCCGGTCGCGCCGGCCCAGCCGGCACCGCCGGCCAGCCCGGTAATTTCGGTGACCCCGGTACCCGCCGCCCCGCCCCGGCAAATCGCGAAGGTTCAGGCCCCGGTCAAGGTGACGCCGCCGCAACCGCAACCGCCGACGCAGATGGCGGCGCTGCCCGCCGCCCGGTCGGCAAATTCCATGCCGCCTTATGCGGACGATCCGTTCGCTACGGTGGTTGTCTCGTCAAACGGCGTTGAAATGAATGGCCGGCCCGTATCGCTGCCGGAGAAACCCGCGTCGGTGACCCGGGCGGCGGTAGCGGCGAATGATACGGCCACGGTCGCCCCGGCGCGGCGGCGCATGCAGGTACCGGCTTCCGGCGGCGCCAAGATTGCGACTATCCTGTTTGGCAACGGATCATACGCCCTTGATAGCCAGGACCGGCGAATATTGAACCAGGTGGTTCTTTTGCAAAAGGAACGGGGTTCCATGGTCCGGGTTGTCGGCCATTCCAGTTCGCGCACGCGAAATATGGATCCGGTCAGTCACGCCATGGTCAATTTCAAGCTGTCGGTCGACCGCGCCAATAAAATCGCCGCCACCCTGGTCCGTCAGGGAATGCCGGTCGAGGTGCTGATGGTCGATGCCCGTTCCGATTCCACGCCGCTTTATTCCGAAGACATGCCGTCGGGCGAGGCCGGCAACCGCCGGGTCGAGGTTTATTTCGTAAACTGAGAATCGGCCTGGCCGAGAATTGGGAAGAGATTTAAAAGCCAATGGACAAGGAGTTCCATCGCATACGGCGATTGCCGCCCTATGTTTTCGCCGAGGTCAACGCCATGAAGGCCCGGTCCAGGGCGGCCGGCGAGGATATTATAGATTTCGGCATGGGCAACCCGGATCAACCGACCCCGCGGCATATTGTCGACAAGCTGTGTGAGGCGGTTCGGGACCCGCGCACCCACAGATATTCAAACTCGCGGGGTATTCCGGGTCTCAGGAAGGCCGTCGCCGCCTATTATGAACGCCGTTTCGGAGTCACCATCGATCCCGAAACGGAAACCATCGTCACCCTGGGTTCGAAGGAAGGGCTGGCTAATCTGGCTTCGGCGATTACCTCGCCCGGCGATGTTATTCTGGTCCCCAATCCCAGTTATCCCATTCACCCTTTCGGGTTTATTATCGCCGGGGCGGCGGTTCGCAATATCCCGGTCGATCCGGGCCGGGAATTCATGGCGGCGCTGGAACGCGCCGTCGCCCACAGCGTGCCGAAGCCGACGGCATTGGTCCTCAATTATCCCAACAACCCGACGGCGGAACTGGTCGATCTGGAATTCTACGGGCGAGTCGTGGATTTCTGCCGCCACCATGAAATATGGATTCTGTCGGATTTGGCTTATTCCGAGATTTATTTCGACACGCCGCCGCCGCCGTCGATTTTGCAGATTCCGGGGGCGCGCGAGATCGCCATTGAATTTACTTCCATGAGCAAGACCTACAACATGCCGGGTTGGCGGATCGGCTTCGCCAGTGGCAATAAAACCCTGGTAGGGGCCCTGACCAGAATTAAGTCATATCTGGATTATGGCGCGTTCACGCCAGTTCAGGTTGCCGCGACGGCGGCCCTGAACGGGCCGCAGGACTGTGTCGAAGAAATCAGGGCGACCTACCGGGAACGCCGGGATGTGCTGATTGACGGCCTCGCCGCCGCCGGCTGGCAGGTGCCGCCGCCGGCGGCGACGATGTTCGCCTGGGCGCCTATCCCTTCCGCCTACCGCCATCTCGGTTCCATGGAATTTTCGAAATTGCTGCTAAGCGAGGCCCGGGTCGCCGTCTCGCCGGGAATCGGTTTCGGCGAACACGGTGACGGCCATGTCCGCATCGGCCTGGTCGAAAATATTCACCGCACCCGTCAGGCGGTACGCAATATAAAATCATTCCTGGCCCGGTCGGACAAGGTTATCGAGGATTTCGAACGTAAACGGGTCGTTTCGAATTAATGGAAAACAAATGGATAAATCCTTGAAAATCGCCGTCGCCGGATTGGGAACGGTCGGGGCGGGGACCCTTGAGCTTTTGCAGACTCATGCCGGCGATCTCGAACGGCGGTGCGGCGGCCCGATAGAAATAGTCGCCGTATCGGCGCGCGACCGGGGCAAGGACCGTGGCGTTTCTATCGATGGCTACGAGTTCTTCGATGACGCCGTGGCCATGGCCAGGGATGCCGGGGCAGAGGTAATTGTCGAGTTGATCGGCGGCGCCGATGGCATCGCCAGACAGGTTGTCGAGACGGCGCTGGGCAGTGGTCGTCATGTGGTGACCGCCAACAAGGCGCTAATCGCCAGCCACGGCGCAAAGCTGGCTAAATCCGCCGAACGGGCCGGGGTGGTGCTGTCTTACGAAGCCGCCGTCGCCGGTGGCATACCGATTGTCAAAACGCTGCGTGAAGGGCTGGCCGGAAACGCCGTCAGCCGGGTCTACGGTATCCTCAATGGAACCTGTAACTACATTCTAAGCCGTATGCGCGACGAGGGACTTGAGTTTTCCATGGTTCTGGCTGACGCGCAAAAGCTTGGCTATGCCGAGGCCGATCCCGGTGTCGATATCGATGGCCATGACGCCGCCCATAAACTGGCCATCCTGGCCGCGCTGGCGTTCGGTCGAGAGGTCGATTTGCCTTCCGTTCATGTCGAGGGTATCGGCCATATTTCATTGCAGGATATTCGCTTCGCCGAGGAACTGGGCTTTCGCATCAAGCTTCTGGGCATTGCGTCTGAAACCGATGCGGGCGTCGAACAGCGGGTTCATCCATGTATGGTGCCGCAGTCTTCGCCCATCGCCCGGGTCGAGGGGGTATTCAACGCGGTCGTCGCCGAAGGTGATTTTGTCGATACACTGATCCTTGAAGGGCGCGGCGCCGGCGCCGGTCCGACGGCCTCAGCGGTAGTCGGCGATCTGGTCGATCTGGCCAGGGGGGTCCGGATACCGGCCTTTGGGGTGCCGGTCGACCTGTTGAAACCGGCCCGCCCAATTGCCGTGTCGGGCCACTGCGGGGCCTACTATATTCGCCTGATGGTGGTCGACAGGCCGGGCGTTTTCGCCGATGTGGCGGCGGTGTTGCGCGATAACAAGGTATCCATGGAATCGATCCTGCAACACGGGCGCGCCCCCGGCGAGGCGGTTCCGGTAATCCTGACCCTGCATGAAACGGTGGAAGCCCAGGCCGTGAAAACCATAGACGCGATAGCCGCCCTGGACGGCGTTCTGGAACGTCCGGTCATGATCCGCATCGAAAATTTGTAGGACAACATAATGGAACAGTCACACACCGCTGGACGAAATTTAGCCATGGAGGCCGTCCGGGTGACCGAGGCGGCGGCCCGCGCCGCCAGCGAATTTATGGGCTGCGGCGATGAAAAGGCGGCGGACCAGGGCGCCGTGCTGGCCATGTCGGTGGCCCTTAGTGGATTGGCCATAGATGGTGCTATTCGGATCGGCGAGAGACCCGGCGACGGCGATACCCTGCTGGTCGTCGGCAAACCGACCGGCACGGGCAAAGGCCCCGCCGTGGATGTCGCCCTGATGCCGGTCGAGGGCCCGACCATTGTCGCCAAGGGCGAGGCCAACGGCCTGTCGGTGATTGCCATGGCCGAAGAAGGCGGTTTTCTCAGGGTTCCGGATTTGTATATGGATAAAGTCGCGGTCGGCGGCGGCTTGCCGGCGGGGCTTGTCGATGTCGACAGGGAACCCATTGACAACCTTCAGGCGCTGGCGAAAGCGAAAGGGCTTAAGGTCGGCGATCTTGTCGTCTGTATCCTGGACCGGCCCAGGCACCGTGACCTTATCGCCAAAGTGCGGACGGCGGGGGCCCGCATCATGCTGATTTCCGATGGCGATGTTTCCGGCGTTATCGCCACCATCTGGGCCGGTAGCGGCATAGATATGTTTCTGGGGACGGGTGGCGCCCC
>VAPL010257284.1_pt1 | contig 12706 bp, 9 predicted proteins | sample 3395061 | NCBI WGS metagenome assembly VAPL01 (sample SAMN08290444, study PRJNA428436) | hydrothermal vent metagenome | isolation source: Deep-sea hydrothermal vent chimney 2 | place: Pacific Ocean: Juan De Fuca Ridge | depth 2182 m m
AGGTGCCATGAGATGGCTTCCCCCTCGCGATCCTGGTCAGTCGCGAGATAAAGCGTGTCGGCTTTTTTTAAGAACTGGATGATCTTGTTGACGTGTTTTTCGTTGCGCTCGATGATCTGGTATTTCATCGCAAAGCCGTGTTCGGTATCGATGGCGTCTGCTTTTGGAATCAGGTCACGGACGTGACCATACGAAGCAAGGACTTTGAAGTCTTTGCCCAGGTATTTTTCGATGGTTTTCGCTTTGGCGGGCGACTCTACGATAACAAGATTTTTGCTCATGCGGTTTTTTTAGTCTGGTCGTTGTTCGGGCCGTTTTTTTAAAAGGGTGGTGTCAGGCTGTATATAGATGACAAATTCGTTTATTGAAGCAGATCGGTCACTTCGTCAAATATAAAGTTTTCCATCAGCGCCAGTGCGTTTTCTTCGCCGGGGTGGGCGTGCAGCACGATCATGATGATCCATTTCATCTGTTCGGCATCCAGCGGGTGGCCTAATGCTGCGACGCGGTCGAGTATCAGTTCGCGTGTAACCGGTGTCAGTATATTGGTTTGTTCGAGGAAGTGCAGAAATCCAATGCTTTCGATGTTGAGCAGCTTTTTCTCTTGTTCGCTGTAGATGCGGGTGCTGGTTTCCTTCACCGGCAGAAACTGCTGGCGCTCCTGGAGGTCGGCTAAATCTTCTAGCCAGTCGAAGGCCTGGTTGATTTCCTGGTTGTGAAAGCCCATTTCTTCCAGGCGAATCTGGATGCTGTCGCGTTTATCGGTGACACGACTGGTCTCGTTTAATTCGTCATCATCCAGGTAACGTTCGAATAAAAACATTAAAACATCGACCACGGACTGTTTGATTATCATTCAGGAGATCCTGTGTATATTATTAATGGACTTTTTAGAAAGCTGTCGTAAATTACTTGTAAATCAATGCGTAAGACGGTTTTCAAATTGCTGTTAAGTTATGCATGTGTAGCGGCCATCCTGGCATACGATGATTTCTTCCAACTCCAGAATCAGCAACATGGAGGCGATTTCAGCGGCTTTAAAACCGCTGGCTGCGACCAGTTCATCGATGCTGGCTGGTTCATAAGCGAGGCATTTGAGCAGTTTTTGGTGATCCGGGTCAAGTGTCTTGTGCGAATCTTCCGGATTTTCATGGATATTTGCGTCAGTTTTTATGGGATATAAGGTGTTTTTCGCCGCCGGTAAACGCAGCTCTTCCAGAATGTCGTCAGCAGACTCGACCAGTTTTGCCCCCTGTCTTATCAGCTGATGACAGCCGCGCGCCATCGGGTTGTGGATTGAGCCGGGGATGGCAAAAACTTCCCGGTTTTGTTCCAGTGCGAAGCGGGCAGTAATTAATGAGCCGCTTTTTTGTGCAGCTTCGACCACCAGGGTGCCCAGTGAAAAGGCGCTGATCAGGCGGTTACGCCGAGGGAATAAACCACGTAACGGCTGTGTGCCGATAGGCATTTCTGAGACCACGGCACCATTTTCGCTGATTGCCTGTGCCAGTTTCTGATGCTGTGCGGGGTAGACGATGTCGAGGCCGTGTGCCACTACCGCGATGGTGCCGGCCAGGCCGTGCAGTGCGCCTTCATGGCTGGCACCGTCGATGCCACTGGCCAGTCCACTGGTGATGGTAATGCCGACATTGGATAAATGCCTGGCAAATTCTTTCGCCGTGTTGCGCCCGGCCGCAGTCGGGTTGCGGCTGCCGACCATGGCCAGTTGCGGCTGTTGCAGATAATCCGGATCACCTCTTACATATAGTAGTGGTGGTGCATCGGACAGGTCTTTTAATTGCTCCGGATAGCGCTCGTCGAACAATGTAATGATGTGGTGATCGTTTTCTGTGCACCAGTTGAGATCGGCTGTGATGTCGGGTGTCTCATTATTGCGCAGTGCACTGAGCGTTTCGGTTTTTATCGTTAGTCCGGAAAGCTGTGATGCGCTGGCATTCAGAGCGGCTTCAGCAGAGCCAAAGGCATCGAGCAGGGTGTGGAATGTGCCGGTGCCAATGCCTGTGATGTGTCGCAGGGTTAAGCAGTGGGTGAGTGAGTTTTCCGATCCCGCATTCCTTGCAGGTTTGTGATTTGTCATCCGTGGATATTACACCATAAGCAAGCTGTTTTGTGATGCTGGTTATTTCAGGGGCTTAGAATTTGGGTGTGTACAGGTAATCGTAATTGCGAATAACGCGTCGTGACTCCAGTGTGATCGCATAACTGACACGGTCGAATGTTTTGAAAACCATGACCAGTCCGCTGCGCTCGTTTGGCAGTTTGACAGGTTTGCTGCTGCGTTTGTTATTACGGTCACGTACTGTGTCGCCGTTGGTGAAGGTGGCAAGCAGGTGGCCGACCTCGATGCCATCGCGTTCGCCCTTGTTGATGACGACGACCTGAAGCTGTGCGACACCGGCCAGTGCTTCGTTTAATTCCAGTATCTGTGCGTTGACTTGTCGGTCAGGTATGCGAGGGAAATACAGATTTTCCAGTTTGCTTCGGTCTTCCGGTAATAAACGGTCGCCGATTAAAACTTCACGTTCGGTGTGGGTGAGGTCGCCGGAGGCCGGATCATTGTAAGTGGTGATGCGAACTTCACCGGTATAGATTGCTTCGTAGCCGAGTACTTCGTCGGTTGCCGGGTCACGTAATGCTTTGCCTGCTCTGAATACTGAAAAGCGGACGCGTTCTTTGTCAATTTCACCGCGCACATAGACACGGTCGCCTTCGCCTAAAATCAGGTGATTATCTTCACTGCCGACAATATATGGTGCATTCTCCAGCTGTTCTTTGGTGACCACGCGGGGTTTGGTCAGGAACTGCCGAATGGCATCGCCTGGAATACTGGGGATGCTGGCTGCGAGTGCCAAGCTGCGGATGCCCGGGCTGAGTTTTTTAACCGGCAGAGCGCCTTCCTGCTGAACGGCTTTGTGTTGTGCCTCGTTCAGCATTATTTGTGGTTCGCCGTTTACATAAACAAGCGTCAGTACATCGCCGGGGAAAATCAAATGTGGGTTTTTAACCTGCTGGTTTTTTTGCCAGATTTCAGGCCAGTACCAGGGGTCCTGTAAAAACAGGCTGGAAATGCCCCATAAAGTATCGCCTTTTTTGACGGTGTACTGACGGGGGTATTTGGCTTTGACACGGATTTTTTTAACCGGCGCTTTGACTTCTTTTGCTGGGGCAGTGACTGGCTCGTCTACTTCGACAACTGGGCGGGGCTGTGGTGAGCTACAGCCGGTGATCAAACCTGTACTAATGGTTAGTAGCCCTGAAAGCAGGAAAAAGGTTACAATATTGCGTGACCTTGGACGTGGTCTGAGAGTATTCGAAATATTCATTTTTATTTTTATTTTGCTCATCGGTTCAGGTTCTTTTCCTTGCCCTGGGTTTGTCGCCTTGGGTTTTTATTTTTGGGCCGGTTTTCCTACTATTCTCAACAGTTTAGTAGACGAACTTCGATTACTAAGGTAAGTTTTTCACTGAGTGTAGCAGAAATAATAAAAGAGGGGCTGATTGCCGGGGTTTTTGATCACGTTTATCCGGCAGAATTTCTCCGGCTTTTTTTGAGTAAACAACGAAACATTATGGCAATACTAGATATATTACATTACCCGGATAAACGCCTACGTACCGTGGCCAAACCGGTAGAAAAAGTGGATGATTCCATCAGGAAACTGGTTGATGATATGTTCGAGACTATGTACATTGCGCCCGGTATCGGTCTGGCGGCAACGCAGGTTAACGTACACCAGCAGGTGATCGTGATCGACATCTCTGAAGACAAGGATCAGCCGCTGTGTTTGATCAATCCCGAGATCATCGCTGAAGAGGGTACTGAAGCCTGCGATGAAGGTTGCCTGTCAGTACCGGATATTTATGAGACCGTGCAACGCAGCGAAAAAATCACCGTGAAAGCACTCGATCAAAACGGTGATGAATACACCTTGCAGGCGGACGAAATGCTGGCGGTTTGTATTCAGCACGAAATCGATCACCTGAAAGGCAAGTTGTTTGTTGACTACCTGTCACCGCTCAAGCTGCAACGCATTAAAAAGCGCCTGCAAAAAGCACAGCGTGAAGAACTTCGTCGTGCAGTGCTTTAAGATATAAGTTAATGTGCAAACAGTGGAAGTTATCTGAAAGATATTGAAATGGCAAACGAGAGAAAAACCGAAGTAATTACACGAAAGCACTTTGATAGGTATTTAGATGTTTTGGAAGTTGAGGAGCAAAGCTCTGATAATCCAAAAATTGATAAACTGTTAAAAAGTGCATCTAAGAAAGGGGATGGTAAAGGTTACCCTGAATTTATTATTACATACAAAACTAACCCTGATTTATTAATAGTTATTGAATGTAAGGCGAATTCTGCCAAGCATGAAAGTAAAGATAGGAAGAAATATTCTGAATACGCAGTAGATGGTGCTTTGCTCTACGCTGCTTATTTGTCAAAGGGGTTTGATGTTTTAGCTATTGCTATAAGTGGTGAAACAAAACGAGCGTTAAAAGTATCGCACTTCTTACATTTGAAAGAAAAAAGAGAGTCCGTTCCTGTATTTGGAGATAAACTTTTAAGTGCGGAAGATTATTTGAATGGATATTTAAAAAATCCTGAAAAATTTAGGCAAGATTATAATACGCTTTTAGATTTCACCAAATATCTAAATGAAAAGCTACATTCTTACAAAATTCTTGAGAGTCAAAGAAGTCTACTAATAAGCTCGATTTTAATTGCCTTGGAAAATTCCGCTTTTAAAAAGTCTTATGCTTCACATGAGCGTCCAGAAAATCTTGCAAGTTCACTTGTTCAAACTGTTTCTGATGAGTTGGAAAGTGCTAATATTTCTGGCGGAAAGCTGAAGAACCTGAATATACAATTTGGTTTTATTAAAACAGATACTTCTCTATCAAAAAGAAGTGGGGTTTTAAAAGAAATAATTGATGAAATTGATGAAAACATCAATGATTTTATTAAGACGCATAAGTATTTTGATGTTTTAGGTCAGCTTTATATTGAATTCTTAAGATATGCAAATAGTGATAAGGGGCTTGGGATCGTTTTAACACCGCCTCATATAACAGAGCTTTTTGCTGATTTGGCGCAGGTGAATAAAAATTCTGTTGCTTATGATAATTGTACTGGTACTGGTGGTTTTTTAATTAGTGCTATGAAAAGAATGATTGCTGACGCTAAAGGTGATCAGGAAAAGATAAAAAAAATTAAGTCTGAGCAACTTATAGGCGCGGAGTACCAATCTCATATTTTTGCTTTAGCCGTATCCAATATGTATATCCATCAAGATGGGAAAACAAACATTATAAACAGAAGTTGTTTTGATGATGATGTCATTGAGAAAGTCAAAAAAAATAATCCTACGGTTGGTTTTTTGAATCCACCTTATAAGTCAAATAAAAAAACAGATACAGATGAGTTAGAGTTTATTGCAAATAATTTGGAATGTTTGGTTGATGGAGGTACATGTGTTGCCATTGTTCCAATTAGTAGTGCTTTAGCTAAAAGTGGAAAGGTGATGGAGCTAAAAGCTAGCTTGTTAGAGAAGCATACATTGGAAGCAGTTTTATCAATGCCTGATGAGCTGTTTTTTAACTCAAAGGTTGGAGTTGTTTCAGCAATAATGGTGTTTACTGCTCATAAACCACACCCGAGGAACAAGGAAACATTTTTTGGTTATTATAAAAATGATTGTTTTGTTAAAGTGAAAAATAAAGGTCGTATTGATCTTTATGGGTCTTGGGATGATGTAAAAATAAAGTGGGTAAAAAATTATATTAATAGAACGGTGGAGCCAGGTTTTAGTGTTAATAAGGTGGTTTCGGCTCCAGACGAGTGGGTGTCGGAAGCGTATATAGAGACTGATATAACTAAGCTTGATGAAAGCGAGTTTGTTAAATCCACAAGAAATTATTTGTCGTTTTTAATAAAAGAAGGTCGCTTTGATTTATTTGATGAATTTGTAGGGAGTAAATTAGAAAATGGACCGGTCTTGGAGTTTTCAAAATTCGAATATTTCACAATTAATGATTTATTCACGGTGTTAAAAGGGAAGAGGATTACGAAATTAGAAATGGAAAAAGGTTGCACTTATTTTATGGGGTCGTCTGAATATAATAACGCCAATACAGCAAAAATAAATAAAGAGCCTATATTTACAGCCAACACCTTGACGGTGAATTATGATGGTTCGGTAGCTGAAGCATTTTACCAGCCGTTTCCATATTGGGCTTTGGATAGCGTTAATGTGTTAAACCCAAAATTTGATTTAAATGTTTATATTGGTTTGTTTATAGCGACGGTAATTAGACAGGAAAAGTACAGGTTTAATTATGGTAGGAAATGGGGTAAGGAAATAATGGAGAAGAGTAGAATTAAGTTGCCTGCAAAAAATGGTAGGCCGGACTTTTCGTTTATGGAACGCTATGTTAGATCTATATCGTATTCTTCATAGAGTATATGTATTTATCAAAAGATAATTTAGTTAAGTTTAAGAAGCTGTAATTGTTGTTCGAGGTGGTGTGTGTGTTTGTATGGCTAAAATAGTTTTGTTCCTGTGAGCCATCCTCTACGCATTATTTATGCCGGTACACCGGATTTTTCTGTGGCAGCATTGCGCGTGCTGGTCGAATCCGAGCATGAGGTGATCGCGGTTTATACGCAGCCCGACCGCCCTGCCGGCAGAGGGCGTGGTCTGGCGATTTCGCCGGTGAAAGCCGAAGCGCAGTTGCATGATATTCCGGTGTATCAGCCGGAATCTTTAAAAGATGAAGAGGCACAGCATCAGTTACAGGCATTGAATGCCGACCTGATGGTGGTCACCGCCTATGGCCTGTTGCTGCCGCCGCAGGTCTTGCAGGCTCCGCGACTAGGCTGCATCAATATTCACGCTTCTCTATTGCCGCGCTGGCGTGGCGCTGCGCCGATTCAGCGTGCGATTTTAGCGGGTGATAAAAAAACCGGTATCACCATCATGCAGATGGACGAGGGGCTGGACACCGGCGACATGCTGGCAGTATCCGAGATCGAAATTAGCAATAATGACACCGGTGCCAGTCTGCACGATAAATTGATGGTGCTGGGCGCGCAAACATTGATGACGGTGCTGCCGACGATTGCCATGCAGATGGAAGGGCAGGTACTGAGTCGCACAAAACAGAATGATGCCGATGCTTGCTATGCCGCCAAGCTGAGTAAAAACGAGGCAAAAATCGACTGGTCGCAACCAGTGCAGCAAATCGAGCGCGCAATCAGAGCTTATAATTCCTGGCCGGTGGCTTACTGCACTTACCAGAAAAAAAACAGGGATGCCAAACTGCGTCTGTGGCAGGCTGAGGTGGTGACGGATGCGGTCGCTGATTCACAAAAGGTGCCCGGAGAAGTTGTCGCAGAATCTGCGGCAGGCATCGACGTGGTCACCGGCGAAGGCCTGCTGCGTATCACCGAGTTGCAGGCCGAAGGTAAACGCCGGATGCCGGTGGCCGATTTTCTTAACGCCAGCTCTTTGCTCGGCCAGGTATTGAAATAAAGCCGTGGAAAAAAACGCTCCCCCCCAAAAGAAAAAAAGCCGGCCGTCGAAGGTGAAAGTCAGCGCGGCGCGCAGTGCAAGTTTAAAAGCGCTGAAACAGGTTTTTAACGGTCAGTCCTTGTCTGCCGTGCAGCCGCACACCACTGATTTGCTGGAAGATGCAAGAGACCGTGGTCTGGCGAACGAGATCGTCAACGGCGTTTTGCGCTGGCGCTGGCAGCTGGAATTTTTTGTTTCGCAATTGCTAAAAAAACCGCTGAAACAAAAAGATCTTGATGTGCAACTGGTTCTGCTGATGGCGCTGTACGAATTGCAGCAGTGCCGCACGCCGGATTACGCGGTGATTAATGAGTCGGTCGAACTGGTTAGACAGCCCGGTAAAAACATGGTTGGCAAAAAGTGGGCGGCCGGCCTGGTCAACGGTGTGCTGCGAAACTTCACCCGCGAGCAGGAAAAACTCAGCGCCTCGATAAAAGATGGTGTGGTGCGCTACTCACACCCACCCTGGCTGCTGGAAAAAATCAAACAAGACTGGCCGCAACGCTGGCAACAGATTCTGGATGCGAATAACCAGCGCCCGGCATTCTGGTTGCGGGTTAATCACTTGCAAGGCAGCACCTCGCAATATCAGCAGCGGCTTGAAGAAGAAGGCCTTGAATCTGAAACCGCCGCTTTTGCTGATGCCGCGTTAAAGCTGGCGCATGGTGTCGATGTGCGCACCTTGCCCGGTTTTGCCGAAGGCGCGGTTTCGGTGCAGGATGCCGGTGCTCAACTGGTCGCCGAACTGCTGGACGTGTCAGCAGGGAACCGGGTGCTCGACCTGTGCGCCGCGCCCGGTGGAAAAACCTGCCATCTGCTTGAGCGTTATCCGGGCATTGAACAGCTGCTTGCGGTCGAACTTGAAGAACATAGAATGCCACGCGTCAGCGAAAACCTGCAACGCCTCAAGCTGGAAGCAAGAGCTGAGCTGGTCGTCGCTGATGCGCGTGACAGTGAACGCTGGTTTTCGGGTGAAAAATTTGACCGCATTTTAATCGACGCACCCTGCTCGGCCAGCGGTGTTATTCGTCGCCATCCGGACATTAAAACATTACGTCGTGAGTCGGACATCGCGCCACTGGTGAAATTGCAGTCGGAGATTTTATCCGCGGCCTGGCAGACGCTGGCTGCCGGGGGGGAGCTGTTGTATGTCACCTGCTCGGTGTTCAAGGATGAAAATCAAAACCAGGTACAGGCATTTTTATCGCGCACAGCAGATGTGACAGAAATAAAAATCAATACTGACTGGGGAGAGGCATGTGAATATGGTCATCAGCTGTTTCCCGGTGAGCAGGATGCCGATGGTTTTTATTATTGCCGGCTGAAGAAGACTGCCTGAAATTAGACGGGTGGATCATAATCCGTTGAAAAAGCGGGGCAAACGGGTATGAAAAACAGGAAGTTTGAGCGTAAACTCCCGCTTATAAAAATCCGTCTATAAAAAACGGGTATTGCCGTACACAGATTACCGGGTTACTTGGCTGAATAATGAATATTATAATTTTGGGTGCGGGACAGGTTGGATCAAGTGCGGCGGAGAGTCTGTCGTCAGAAGCGAATGACATTACGCTGGTCGATATGAATGTTACTCTGCTGGAAGAACTCAGTGACCGACTGGATATTCAGACGGTCGTTGGTCATGCCTCGCATCCCGATGTATTAAAACGCGCCGGCATTCGTGATGCTGATATGCTGGTCGCGGTCACTAACAGTGATGAGACAAATATCGTTGCCTGTCAGGTGGCGCATAGCTTATTCCATACGCCAACAAAAATTGCACGGGTGCGCTCTCAGGAATATCTCAAATATAAAGAGTTATTCAATAACAGCGTTCTGCCGATTGATGTGTTGATCAGCCCCGAGCAGCTGATCGCTGAACACATACAGCGTCTGATCGAGTATCCCGGTGCATTGCAGGTGCTGGATTTTGCCGGTGGTCGTGCGCGGCTGGTTGGTGTCAAAGCCTATTACGGTGGCCCCCTGGTCGGTCATGAAATTTCTGACTTAAAGAAACACATGCCGGGTATCGATTCGCGTGTGGCGGCGATTTTTCGTCGCGGCAAAGGTATTGTGCCTGACGGGCATCAGGTGATCGAAGCTGACGACGAAGTTTTTTTTATCGCAGCCACACAGGATATACGCGCGGTTATGTCCGAACTGCGAAAACTGGACAAGCCTATAAAACACATCATGCTGGCCGGTGGTGGCAACATTGGTAAGCGACTGGCGCAGGCGCTGGAAGGAAAGTATCACGTAAAAATACTGGAGCGTAGCGCACAACGAGCAGAAGACCTGTCCCGTGATTTAAGCAAGACCATCGTTCTGCACGGTGATGCTGCTGATGAAGATTTGTTGCTGGAAGAAAACGTCGACCAGATGGACGTGTTCTGTGCCTTAACCAATGATGATGAAGCGAATATTCTATCGTCGATGCTGACCAAAGGGCTGGGTGCGCGCAAGGTCATGTCGCTGATCAACCGTCATGCCTACGTGGATCTGATGGAGGAACAGGGTAGTATTGATGCAGCGATTTCACCGCAACAGATTACGATTAGTGGCCTGCTTGCGCATGTGCGTCGTGGTGATGTGGTTGCTGTGCATTCCCTGCGTCGGGGTGCGGCGGAAGCTATTGAAGCGATTGCGCATGGCGACAGTGCAAATTCAAAAGTTGTCGGCAAACGGGTCGAGCAGATCAAGCTGCCGGCGGGTACCACCATCGGTGCGATTATTCGCGGCGAAGAGGTCATCATGGCGCACCACGATGTGGTCATCGAAAACGAAGATCATCTCATTCTGTTCCTGCTGGATAAAAAGAAATTTCACGCAGTTGAAAAACTGTTTCAGGTTGGCGTGACGTTCTTTTAATTATGGGTGTTCACTCGTGTAAAAAGCGTCATCAGGATTTGCTATGCAAGCCGCTGTAATACTGAAACTCATTGGTCAGTTCGTTATGCTGTTCAGCGTAACGCTATTGCCGCCTGTGGTTATCGATCTGATTTATCAGGAAGGCGCGGCACACAATTTTTTTTATAGCTATCTTTTTTTATTAGGTGTTGGCTTCCTGTTGTATTTTCCGGTCAGGAATAAAAAAAGTGATCTGCGCTTGCGTGATGGTTTTGTTGTCGCGGTTTTGTTCTGGCTGGTATTAGGTGTTGCCGGGGCGCTGCCTTTTTATACCTATGAAGAAATGGATATCAGCCTGGTCGATGCGCTCTTTGAATCAATCTCGGGATTAACCACAACAGGGGCGACCGTGCTTGTCGGGCTGGACAACCTGCCGCACAGTATTCTGTTTTACCGGCAGGAACTACAGTGGTTGGGTGGTATGGGCATTATCGTGCTGGCAGTTGCGGTGATGCCGATGCTGGGTGTCGGTGGTATGCAGCTGTATAAAACGGAAACGCCGGGCCCGATCAAAGATAACAAACTGACACCACGCATCGCCGAGACAGCGAAAGCATTGTGGTATATCTATTTGGGTTTAACGGTTACCTGCGCGCTTGCTTACTGGCTGGCGGGAATGACTTTTTTTGATGCGGTCGCGCACAGTTTTTCGACGGTTTCCAATGGCGGTTTTTCCACGCATGATGGTAGCGTAAACTACTTTGATAACTGGCTCATTGAATGGGTCGCCATCGTTTTTATGCTGCTCGGTGGCATAAACTTTGCCCTGCATTTCACCGTGGTGCGCACCAAAAGCCTGTGGCCGTATCTGCGTGATTCGGAGTTTCGTTTTTATGCTGCGATGTTAATAGTGGTGTTCCTGTTGTCGACTTATGTATTGTATACGCAATCAATACTGCATGATTTCCCGTTGGCTTTTCGGGAAGCGATTTTTCAAACGGTTTCGATTACGACAACTTCCGGTTTTGTGACGACCGATTATTCAACCTGGCCGGTTTTTATTCCGGTGTTGCTTATTTTCTCCAGTTTTATCGGCGGCTGTGCAGGTTCTACCGGTGGCGGCATTAAAGTGATACGTATCCTGTTGTTGATCAAGCAGGGGCAGCGGGAAGTTATGCGCCTGATTCATCCCAGCGCAAAAGTAACGGTAAAAATCGGTAAGCAACCGGTGAAGAATTCGGTGATTGATGCAGTATGGGGTTTCTTTGCAGCTTACGTCGCGCTGTTTACTTTGATGATGCTGATCCTGATGTTTACCGGGCTTGATCAGGTGACGGCTTTTTCTGCGGTGGCGGCGACGATGAACAATCTTGGTCCGGGCCTGGGTGAGGTGAGCGCGAACTATGCCAGCCTTTCTGATTTCAATAAATTGTTATTATGTTTTTCCATGTTGCTCGGGCGGCTCGAAATATTTACCTTGCTTGTTTTATTTATGCCTGCCTTCTGGCGTAAGTAGGTATGACGGCATTTCATAACTATGAGCAATAAAGATAGATACCGGTTTCATTTATCGCTGTTACATCCACGGCACTGGCCGACGTGGGTCGGGCTGGGCCTGTTTTTTATCATCACATTATTATTGCCACTGTCACTGATCGATGCCCTGGGCTGTCGCCTGGGTCGATACGCGGCAAACAAAAATCAAAAACGTTTTAATATCGTTAAAACAAATCTTTCTTTATGTTTTCCGGAAAAGTCGGTGGCTGACATTGAGCGCATGGCGGTCGAGCATTTTCAGGCGCAGATACGTAGCGTGTTACATTATTTTATTCTGTGGTGGCGGCCGGTTTTTCTGCTGAGAAAAAAGGTGGTCAAAAGCGGTTTCGAGCAGGTTGATGAATATCGCGGGCAGGGTAAAAATATTATTGTGCTGCTGGTGCACAGTGTCGGGCTGGATTTTGCTGGGGCAACGATCTCGATGGATTACGAAGCCGTTGCGCCGTATAAGCAGGTGAGAAATCCGGTGATCGACTGGATTATCGCCAATGCCAGACTGCGTTTTGGTCGGGCGCACGATGGCAAGTTGTTTACCCGTGAGGATGGTTTCCGGCCGCTGATTCGTGAAGTGCGCAAAGGCAAGATCATGGTTTATCTGGCTGACGAAGACCTTGGTGAAAAAAATTCTATTTTTGTGCCGTTTTATGGCGTGGCCAAAGCGACGCTGCCTGTGCTGGGGCGGCTGGCGCAATCCTGTAACGCAGTGGTGCTGCCCTGTG
>VAPL010017252.1_pt1 | contig 12686 bp, 14 predicted proteins | sample 3395061 | NCBI WGS metagenome assembly VAPL01 (sample SAMN08290444, study PRJNA428436) | hydrothermal vent metagenome | isolation source: Deep-sea hydrothermal vent chimney 2 | place: Pacific Ocean: Juan De Fuca Ridge | depth 2182 m m
GCGAACTCTCACTCACCGTTACCGTCAGCAGCGGACCGGGCATTAATGCGCCGGATAATGCTATCAGAAAGGATGAACAAAAAATTGTAACAAGGCTTAAGGTCATTTTTTCTCCACCTCAGCCGACCCGTCAGTCATCTTCACAGAACTGCAGCGCCTCTCCGGCAATCCGCATGTGTTCTTTTTCAGCCTGGGCAATGGCAAGAAAGGCTTCCGTCATTTTGGAATCCGTGAAATAATCGGCCAGGTTCCGGTACAGATCATAGGCCGCATATTCAATGGTAATGGCCATCTCGACAATATCCACACAGGGTTCATCGCCGGGAGCATCAAGCATTTTTTTCATTGCCTCAAGACTCTGCCCGCCCTCTATCACCTCACCGGGCAACGATTCATAAAGCTCCTCAAAGGGAGACGCCTCGGGAACCTCCTGCCGGTAAAAACCATAGATCTTCCTGGCATGCCCCTCTTCCGCCCTGGCCAGTAGATCAATAAAACGGGCAAAGCCCTGTTCTCGGTGACGGGCAAGAACCTCGGTATAGAAGAGTTCAGCCCCACGCTCAAGATCCATGGCCTGAAGGAAGATATCCGCCGGACCGCCCTGGAGGGGAAAAACCCGCATCTTGGGGAAATCGGGCAGGGTATAATCATTCCAGGAGAGTATCCCCCCTGTTAAATTTAAGATTTCCTTCTCAGAGTAGGGCCGGGAGCCGACAAACAGGGACGCAACCTGCGACCGTTTTCCCGATCGTCAGTAAAAGATGATATCTTTGTCCTGCGGCAGCTCACTTAAACGGGCGGACAACTCCCCAACCGGCAGGAGACGGGCCCCGGGGATATGGCCTTTTTCGTATTCATCGGGCTTGCGGACATCGACCAGCAGATAGTCTTCTTCCTTATGCATCCGCATGTATTCACGTAATTCATCGGCCGTAATATTTCTGAACTCTTTTCGCCCCATATCTCCTCCCTGGTCTTCCCGTACATAACATGGGCCAATATTCGACAACTGCCGGTTTGCCTCGACAATATTGTCGAAGCAAACCGGCAACCGGTAGTTTCTTGCAACTAGGAAAACCAATAATCCCTGTAAAATCAAGCCATTTCTTTTTCTGCAACCGGATGGCACAGATCATGCTTTTTATGCTATACATATCTTATCAATCTATCGAATGGAGATTGCGGCAATGAACATCCGTAAAATCACTTCCCTCACCATGCTGGTTTCTTTTGTCCTTGAGCTGGTGACCAGCGTCATCCTCTACATTGTCCCCCATGGCCGGGTGGCCTACTGGTCCGACTGGCGGCTGTGGGGACTGAATAAAAACCAATGGGATGATCTGCATATCAACCTGGGCATTCTTTTCCTGCTGGCTGCGTTTCTGCATCTGTACTACAACTGGAAACCCATGATTGCCTATATGAAGAACAAGGCAAAAGAACTAAAAATTTTTACCGCTGATTTCAACATTGCCCTGGTTCTGTCCGTAATAGTTTGCCTCGGCACATTCTTTAACATTCCGCCCATGTCCACCGTGCTGGACTTCAGTGAATCAATCAAAGATGCTGCAGCACAGCAGTATGGCGAACCTCCTTATGGCCATGCCGAGCTTTCTTCACTCAAGCTCTTTGCCAAAAAAACGGACCTGGACCTGGAAGCCGCTAAAACATTGCTCAACAAGGCAGGCATCAAAGGGGTTGACGACAAGATCACCCTGGCCGAACTGGCAAAGATCAACCAGACCAATCCCAAGACGCTCTTTAAGATCATGAAACCTGCGCAAATCAAGAGTGACGAGGAGATTTCGTTTCCCGACTCACCACCATCGGGTTTTGGCCGCAGAACCCTGGCTGAGATCTGTGCAACCTACAACCTGAATACCCCGACGGTTATCCGTGATCTTGGTACACGTGGGGTCACGGCCCGTTCGGAACAAACCTTTAAGGAAATAGCAGCGGACAATGACACTGATCCGCATGCCCTGTTCGAGGTACTGCATGGGCTGGTTGTTCAGTAAACGCTGTAAGCTCTTCTTCTTTCTGCTCCTTGCCGGATTGCCGCTCGCATGTCAGGCCCGGGCGGAAACACTCATCGGCACGGTTGTGTCCGTAAAGGAGGACCGATTTATCTTCCAGGAAAAACAGCCGAAGGAAGGAGAACCCGCACCGAGAGAGTTTCAGGTTCTCTTTGTACCGGCAACCCAGAGGGGCAGATTCTCGTCCGGCCCCGCCTTTCCCCACTGTGTTCGGGCAGGCAGGACCGTTCGCCTGAGCGGATCTTTTGATCCTCAAAAAAACATCTTTTCGGCCCGGGAAATTCATGGCGTGCCGGGCCGGAGAAAGCACCATGATCCCACCGGTGTCCGGGCAAGGCTTGGACGCTGCCGTCACCCCAGGGGCATGCCATGAGCGGTTCCCATTCCCTGGAAACATCCGGCCGCGCCCTTCCATCCTGGCTGATCAATCTGCTTGGATTCGGCTTGTTGATTGCCCTGGTTCTGGTCTCATTTTTCTATCAGATGCGGGGGATCAATGAAAGTCTGAAAAAAAATGTGCTTGACCGCACCCAGATGGTTGCTGCTATCATCGAGCAAAACCTGGCCAATGCGACACTGGCCCTGACAACCGTTGACAACATGGTTGCCACCTTTCTTCGCGACAAGGCCGACTTCATCGTCTACCTGGATGGGATCGATCCCCTGCAGCCCGAAGAACTAACGGCCCTGGCCCGGGAAACCGGCCTGCTCGGCATTTCTCTGATACGGCGGGACCAGAGCTCGGTCAGTGGACCGGAGGGCTGGAATCCCGAGCCATTCACCTGCAGTGACAATCCGGACACGCTGCGCTACCAGGGAAACAAAATTCTTTTTCTGCATGACTCCAGCCGGGAAGGCGACAACCTCAGCTGCCTGCTCACCGGTCTTGATGGAACCGCAATCGCGAATTTACGGAAAAAAAGCTCTCTGGACACCCTGCTGGCTTCACTGTCAAAACTGCCCGGCATTCACAAAGTAGAACTGGTGACGGAACCCTCTGATTCCGACAATTCATCTGTTCGCTTAAGCACCGGCAACGGCCGGGCCATTGCCCGGGCCGAATTCCCCATAGACTCGGGAACCATTGTCGTCAGTCTGGATGCCCGACCGTTTCTTGAGCGTCGGGACAGACTGCGCCGACAATTTTTCCTCTTTGCCGTCCTGTTGCTTGCTCTGGGTATTTTTTTTTCCTGGCTTCTGTACCGCTTTCAGCAGAAGAACCTGTTGCAGGTCAGGGACTTTGAGCGGATACTGGCCAGGGAACACGAGGCTGCCGCCCTTGGCCGGACAACCGCCACCATTGCCCACGAGATACGCAACCCCTTAAACGCAATCAACATGGGCCTGCAGCGACTACGCCTGGAATCCGGCAACCTGGACCAGGATCAGGAAGAACTCATATCCGCCATGGGCGAGGCCGTCAAACGCACGTCCGGGATCGTCTCCGAGCTGCAGCGATATACCCGACCACTCCAACCCGCAGACGACGCAGTCCACCTTGATCAACAACTCAAACAGATCCTTGCCCTGTACAACCCACAGATTAAAAAACAGCGAATCGAGCTGCAGGTTGAATCGACCGCAGCGGTTACCCTGCAGGCAGACAAAGACCTGATCAATGAACTGCTGGAAAATCTGATTAAAAATGCAGTTGAGGCACAACCTGATGGTGGATACATTCGGATCAGGTTGTCGGAAAACAACACAGCAGTTCAGCTTCGGATAGAAAACAGCGGTTTTCTACTGGATAGCGACCAATCCGGACGTATCGGCGAGCCGTATTTTACGACCAAAACCCGGGGAACGGGTCTGGGGCTGGCCCTGAGCCGACGTATCGCCAAAGCGCATGGCGGGAGCATGGAGATTATTCCAGACCGAAATATAAAAGTGCTGACCATCCTTGTCAACCTGCCTAGAAAAACTATGGAGTGAGAATACTAAAAATGCATATCCTCATTGTCGATGACGAACAGCTGCAACGTGACATGCTGCAGGGGTTTCTTCAAAAACAGGGTTTTGATGTAGTGTCGGCTGCCGACGGCCGTGAGGCCCTGCACCTGTTCATGGACCGTCCCTTTGAGCTGGTACTGCTGGATCACCGGATGCCGGATATGAATGGCGACGAGGTACTGGCAAAAATCAAGGCGATCAATCCACGAGTCCGGGCCATCATGATCACCGCCTTTGGGGCCGTGGACACGGCGGTCCGGGTCATGCAGCTCGGGGCCGATGATTTTCTGGAAAAACCGGTGGACCTGGAAGAGCTGCTGGCAAAAATTCGGGCCATGGAAGATGAAATTCTGATCCGGGACGATGCCCAAAAAGTGGAAGAAACCATCCTCCTTGATAAACTGCCGGTGCGGATGGTGGGTAACAGTGACGCCTTACAGGAGGTTCTCTCCATCATCTCCCGTGCCGCCCCCACTCCCTGGACAGTGCTGATCCGAGGCGAAACCGGCACCGGCAAGGAACTTATCGCCCGTCTTCTCCATCTGCTGAGCCCGAAAAAAGACGGGCCGTTTGTCGAACTCAACTGCGCCGCGGTCCCGGAAAGCCTTTTTGAATCAGAGTTGTTCGGCCATGAAAAGGGCGCATTCACCGGGGCGCACAGCCGCAGGCGCGGGGTCTTTGAACAGGCGGACGGCGGCACTCTTTTGCTTGACGAGGCCGGTGAACTGCCGCCGGCCATGCAGCCCAAACTCCTGCGGGCCCTGCAGGAAGGCAGGATTACCAGGGTGGGCGGTGAGCAGGAACTTGAGGTGGACGTTCGCATTGTCGCCGCCACCAACCGGGATCTCAAGGCGATGGTGGAGGGCGGCACATTTCGTGAAGACCTGTATTTCCGCCTCAACGTAATTGAAGTTGAAATCCCGCCGCTGCGCAAACGCAAAGAGGATATCGGCCCGCTGGTCGACTTCTTCCTGGAAAAATTCGGCGTTTCCTGCAGTTTTGATTCCCAGGCCCTGCACCAACTGACCAAGTACAACTTCCCCGGTAATATTCGTGAACTTGAACACATCATCCAGCGCACCATCACCCTGGCCCGATCTTCACGGATCGGCCTCCGTGACCTGCCGCCGGAAATCCGCAACTTCCGGGGAGAAGAAACCGGTAGCGATCTGAATCAGCGGCTGGCCGAAGTGGAACGTCGGATGCTGATCGACGCGCTGGAAAGCAATAACTGGATCCAGACTCGGGCAGCAGAATCCCTCGGCATCAGCGAACGGGTCCTGCGCTACAAAATGGACAAGGCCGGGATCAACAGAAAACAGCACTAAAGAATAGAGCTGGACATCATTATTTTGACCATTCCTGCAATTGTAGTATAGTAGGGAATGGAAGTTAATTTCACCAAAAACGAACAATGACACCGGCAATTTTTTTTATTCTTATAGTGAATCTCGTGCTCGGGATTGCTGCAGGAGCAGTAATGTATCGTGCCGACTTCTGCGTTGCCGGCACCTTCCGCGATTTTTTTCTGTTCAGGAAAACGGTCATGCTCCGCGCCCTGTTGCTGTTGGTCGTTGCAAGCATGGTCCTGTTTGAAATTCTTCGCCAGCTCGGTTTCCTCCCCCTCTATCCTTTTCCCCTGCTGGGCTCACCTTCTCTGGCCAACATTGCCGGCGGAATACTTTTCGGCATAGGGATGGTGACGGCCGGCGGATGTGTTGTCGGCACCCTGTATAAAATGGGCGGCGGGAGCGTCATCAGTGCCACCGCCTTTATCGGCCTGATCGCCGGCAGCGGCATATATGCAGAAATCCATCCGTGGTGGAGCGGTATCGTCAAAGAGTACACTTTTTTCAAGGGGCACCTTACCCTCCCGCAGGTAATCGGCTGCAGTCCGTCCCTGATCCTCATTCCGCTGGTTCTCGTCTCCGTATTTTTTTTCATACGCTGGCGGAAACAAAAAAAATGGCATCTTTCTTCGTTTGTCGAAGGATATATTCAACCCTGGAAAGCAGCTCTCTATCTTGCCCTGCTTGGAGCACTTTCCTACCTTCTGGTGGGCATGCCTTTCGGGATCACCACCGCCTACGCCAAAACTGCGGCCTATCTTACAAAAGTTGTTGCTCCGGCCCATGTGGCGCAGACGGCCTTTTACAACGCGGTACCGCTTGACTATGCAGCACCGATCAGCCATGTTCAACTCCTTGGCGGGGCAGGCCCGGTTGTCGATGCCATAACCTATATCCAGTTTCCGCTTATTGTCGGCATTATTCTCGGGGCAATGATTGCCGCCCTCCGACTCGGTGAATTAAAAATCTATTACCGGGTTCCTATACGTCAGTACGTTTCAGCCCTTGTCGGAGGCATCATTCTTGCTTTGGGATCGCGAATGACGCCCGGATGTAATATCTGGCACCTGTTCGGCGGCTTACCGATCCTGAACATGCAAAGTCTGCTGTTTCTAGCCGGTCTCGTCCCCGGCTCCTATATCGGCACTAAAATCCTTGTCCACGTTGTCCTTTCAGCAGGAGCGAAGGCCGCAACATGAAGACCGACAAGCGCGTAAACACAATCATCCATGATATCCGGGGACAGATCTGTCCATCCAGCCTGTTGTTTACCCTGCGCGAGATAAATACACAAAAATCGGATTTTAAAAAGGGGAACACCCGGATAATCATTAAAACCGATAACCGGGATGCAACCACCACTATTCCGGATGCCGTCTCAAGCATGGGCTATGCCTGTTCGGTTGTAAAAAAAGAAGGCTATTACGAACTCAGGATAGTACTTCAGAAAAAGAAACAACCCGTTGACTGGAGACTATAGCCTGATGGGAGCAGACAAGAACAACAACCTTTCCGTTCAAGCCCTGCAGAAGCAGTTACGGCTGGCCGATGAGGAAAACAGGCGGCTGACCGAAAAACACGGGGAATCAATAAAATATATCAGAGACAGGGTCAACCGGCTCCTGGAAGTCATCGGCACAACCCCGCTGAAGCAGGACGAACTTGACGACGATACCCTGATTGAGCTTGATCCCATCGGCATCATCAGTGATACCTTTGTCCAGATCCTTGAACATCTAAAAGAAACCAACCTCAATCTGGAAACGGCAAAGAATGATATCCAGGCAATCTTCAACTCGGTAGGCGAAGGGATTCAGGTTCTCAACACCAGTGGTGAGATCATTGCCTATAATAAAAAAATGACGGATATTTTCATCGTCAAAGAGCAGGAAGCACTGGGTGAGTTGTGCAGCAAAATGGTGTGCGGCAGGAAAACAATTACAAAACACTGCCTGTTCAGAATGGTCAAAGACAGGAAAAAAAGCATGCGGATCCGCTGCTGGCAGTGTCGAGACAAATTTTATGAAATCATCGGCACCCCTGTGTTGGATAACAACGGAGTTTTGCAAAGGGTCGTCATCCTGTACCTGGACATTACCCGAAGAATAACGTCGGAAAAAGCGTTGCGGGACAGTGAGGTTCGTTTCCGAGATCTTTTCGAGAATGCCACCGACATACTGCAGAGCATTGACCCGGAGGGAAGGATCCTGCTGGTCAACAAGGCATGGCGGGAGACTCTGGAATACACTGAAAAGGAAGTAATCGGCCGTAATATATTCGACTTTCTGCACCCTGATTCCAGAGAGGAATGTATACAAAATTTTAAAAAAATCCTCAAAGATGGACAGGAGTTCACCTGCCAAACCGTATTTCTGAGCAAAACCGGCAAGGAGATCCATGTGGACGGAAGAGTTAACTGCAGGCTGGTTGACGGAAAACCCGTTGTCCTGCGCAGCGTGTACCGTAATGTAACAGAAAAACTGAAAATGGAGGAAGAACTGCGACGAACCCAGAAACTCGAGTCAATCGGTATCCTGGCCGGCGGCATCGCCCATGACTTCAACAATCTTCTGACTGGAATCCTCGGAAATATACTCCTGGCCCAGCTCAAGGCACCTGAGGGCGATCTGGCCCAGCTCTTGAGAAACACTGAAAACGCCGCCCACCGGGCCCAGGAACTGACCAGACAGCTGTTAACCTTTTCCAAGGGCGGGGCACCGGTCAAGGAAACCGCCTCCGTGATCGATATCGTACAAGAAGTTGTCTCCTTCACCCTCAGCGGCTCGAATACGAAATGGGTTATGGAGACGGAAGGAACCATCAACCCGGTTGATGTCGACACCGGTCAATTCAGCCAGGTTCTTGAAAACCTGATCATCAACAGCGACCAGTCCATGCCGGATGGTGGGGTCATTACCATCAGGATCCATAATTATACCCGGGATGAACAATCACCCGACCCCCTTGACGGCGGTAAGTACGTAAAAATCGATATACAGGATCAGGGTGTCGGTATTGCCGAAAAATACCTGCCGAGGATATTCGACCCTTATTTCACCACTAAAAAAAGGGGGAGCGGACTCGGCCTTGCCACAGCCTATTCAACAATCCGCAGGCATAAGGGTTTGCTCACCGTTGATTCCGAGCCGGGTCTTGGTACAACCATGAGCATCTACCTGCCGGCTTCAGAGGGAGAACTGCCGCCGGATAAAGCTGCTGCTCCGGAGATGCCGAAGGGGAGTGGTAAAATACTCATCATGGATGATGATGAGGTCGTGCGGCAGGTCGGGGCGGAAATGCTGATCCTGCTCGGCTATGAAGTGGTTGAATCAAAGGACGGTGAGGAGGCCCTTGAAAAATACCGTGAAGCACTGCAGTCCAGTACACCGTTTGATACCGTTATTCTCGACCTGACTGTTCCGGGAAGAATGGGTGGCAAGGAAACCATCGCCGGACTCCGGAAAATGGACCCGAAGGTAAAGGCCATTGTATCCAGCGGCTATTCCCATGACCCTATCATGGCGGACTTTCGCAACTACGGTTTTTCAGGAGTGATCCCCAAGCCTTACTCTTTTGAAAAACTGGGCTCAACCGTCCGAGCTTTACTCTTAAACTGAAGAAAATCCGCCGGAAATCCGCCCTCAAGTGCTGTCCCGTAACCTACCTCGCCAGGCTCTTTTTCCCCTGGGATAGGAAAAGTCCAGCGTATCTCGTCCAACCCCTACCCTGAGCCCTCTGCTCAGATGCAGCTCACTGCCGGTTCGTCCCGAGGTGCCCGCCTGGAGGATGGACATAATATGTTCATAGCGTGCAGAACTGCCGAGTTTCCACAGCAACCGTTCCACCAGCCGGCGCTGCAGACAGGGATGGAGAACAGAAAAAACGGCTCGATCCAGAACATGCATTTCATCACCTTCCGTCCCGGCTTCCACCCTTACCACCTGATGCCAGATCTCTCTGATCCGGATTTCAAGGTAGTCCTCATCTTCACTCAGATTTGCAGCCGTTTTCAGCATGGCCTTACGGATTCCGGGATCAAAATCGCCCTCAAGCAGCGGCAGCAGGATATGTCGAATTCGATTGCGTACAAACCTGAGATCATCGTTGCTGGAATCTTGACAAAAGGCGATATCGTGATGTTCGAGATACTCCAGGAGCCGTTCTTTTGAGGTGGTCAGCAGAGGCCGGATGATATCCCGGTGCTGCAGACGCATCCCGCCCAATGCCTTGCGTCCGCTGCCCCGCAGCAGACGCAAAAGCAATTCTTCAACCTGATCATCGGCGGTATGGGCAACAGCTATCCCGGATGCTCCGCACAGGTGTGCACACCTGCGCAGGGCCTGATAGCGAAGTTCACGGGCGGCGTGCTCCGTAGACATCTTTTTTGATCGGGCAAGATCCATAGTGTTTACCGGCACACATTCACAGTCCAGTTCAAAACCGGCTGCTGCAGTGCGGACACATTCCCATTCGGCAGCGGTTTCATCCGGGCGCAGGCCATGATCCACATAAACGGCAACAGGAGTGTATTGTAGTTCTTTACGCAGAAAAGCCAGAATGTGGAGCAGAGCCATGGAATCAGGGCCGCCTGACACCGCGACAATCAGCGAACCTCCCGCCGCAACCAAGCGATGGTTCACCAAGATGCGCTTGATATCAAACTCAAGAGCGGTCATTATTGATGGAACGAAGAAAATACATTATGATGGAGATGCAGAGAGAATGAAAACGGGACCTTTCGATGAAGAACAACAGCGAGCTGAACAATGACGGGCGAAGAGTATTTACAATCCATATCGGACCATCTCCACAAAGCCTACATGCTGGACGATGAAAAAATCAAGGATGTTCTGCCACGTTTTCTCGACACCCTGGTGGCCCACCTGGACAACCTGCAACAGCCTCTGCTGGCAAACGACCTGTCAGAGCTGGGCAAGGCCGGGCACACTTTAAAAGGCGCCCTGCTCAATCTCGGCCTACTTGAGCTGGCTGATATTGCCTACTCCATCGAACAACAGTGCAAAATTAGAAACGTAACCGCCGATTATCAAGTTCTGGTCCAGCAGTTGCAACGAAAAATCAACTCTTTTGTCGTGCGTTGATCAGCCGTTTCCCGGTTCTGTCTCAGCTCTCGCCCTTGACTTCTAAAAAACCAAAGAATTTGGCGGCATAGTACAGGGTAACAAGAATAAGCACTCCACCGACAAGACCATCAATGGTGCGCTCAAGGGCGGTAGCCATTCCTGCTGCCACACGGATATTGATCACATACCAGACCAAAACGGCGGCAAGCCACCAAGGAGAAAGATTTTTATTATTCTGCATAGCCTATACTCCTTAAAACTGGTAACTATCCAGGAGCTCCTCACGGAGTCTACGCTTATCTCTTTGTCCATTTATGACTGCTCGAGTAGCACAAGTACGCTTTGCAGTCCTAAGTAAGCGAGATACGTGACTCCGAATGAACCGAATCAAAACACTCCAGAACAGTTACAGGTCACAGGTTGGGCTGGTTTGTTGCCCTACCTGAACAGTTACTATAAAATAAAACTATAAATCTACAACAGTGCCGGGCAAGGGTCAGGAACTATACGACCCCTGCCCCATGCCCGAGTCAATCTTCCTCTAATCACTTCCCTTGAATTCTGCAACCAGTGCCTGAATCGAGGCCTTGGCATCACCAAAATACATCCTGGTATTGGATCGGAAGAACAGGGCATTTTGAATACCTGCAAATCCCGGATTCATGGAACGTTTGAGGACAATAACCGTCTTAGCATTAAAGGTCTCAATAATCGGCATCCCGTAAATCGGGCTGGACTCATCTTCAATAGCCGCCGGATTGACAACATCATTGGCTCCAATGACAACACAGACATCCACGGAATCCATCCGAGGGTTGATTTCATCCATTTCCACAAGCTGGTCATAGGGCACATTGGCCTCAGCCAGCAACACATTCATATGCCCCGGCATTCGACCAGCCACCGGGTGAATGGCATAGGAAACCTCGGTGTCGTTGGCCTCAAGCAGGTCGCCGAGTTCACGGGTTACGTGCTGGGCCTGGGCAACGGCAAGACCATACCCTGGAACAAAGACCACGGAATCCGCTGCCTCAAGGATATAGTACACATCCTCGGCCGAGGCGGGTCGGATCTCACCCTGGGGACCATCCCCATCTTCAGTCTGAATCTTGGAACCGAAACCGGAAAAGAGTACATTGGCCAGCGACCGGTTCATGGCCTTGCACATGATGTTGGTCAGAATCATACCGGAAGCACCCACGAGAGCGCCGGCAACAATCAGGATATTGTTGGAGATGACAAACCCGGCTGCACAGGCGGCCAGACCAGAGTAACTGTTTAAGAGCGAGATAACCACCGGCATGTCGGCCCCGCCGATGGGAAGCGTTGACGTTACACCAAAACCCAGGGCGACCAGGACGATGAGAATAAAAAAGATATACCCCCAGCCCGAGGCCGGATTCAAACTGAACAGGACGGCTGCGCCAACGGCTGTAGCTAGAATAGCCGCATTAATCAGATGCTGTCCCTTGAAGACTACGGCCTTCTGACTGATCTTACCGCTGAGCTTGCCAAAGGCAACCATAGAGCCGGTAAAGGTCACCCCGCCGATAAAGGCGGACAGAAAGGCGACAAGGGCGATAAAAACGGACATCTCCGGTTTCTGATGATACTCACCCCAGGCCAGAAGCAGACTGGAAATACCGCCGAATCCGTTAAAAAGGGCTACCATTTCAGGCATTTCAGTCATCTCAACTTTCAAGGCTGCAAACAGGCCGATACCGGTTCCGATTGCCATTCCGAGGATAATCCAGCCATAGGACAGACCACTGGCCAGCAGAGTAGCAACAATGGCCAGCAGCATGCCCAGGGCGGAGAGCAGATTTCCCCGCCGGGCGGTGGCCGGAGAGCTCAGCATCTTCAGGCCAAAGATGAAAAGTGCCGCCGAAACGACGTACACAAAATTGATATTGACCAGACTCATTTCTTGCCTCCATCATCTTTTTTCTTGAACATCTCCAGCATTCTGTTGGTCACCGCATAGCCGCCGACCACGTTGATGGTGGCAAAAACAACGGCCAGGGTACTCAAAAAAATGGTAAATCCGAGATGCTCGGATTTCAGAGAGGCCAAGGCGCCGATCAGGGTAATACCGGAAATGGCATTTGATCCGGACATGAGCGGGGTATGCAAGGTTGAGGGTACCTTGGAAATCAGCTCAAAACCGAGAAAAATTGCCAGTACAAAGACAAATGTTAAATATACCGCGTCCATTTAATTCCTCACTTTTTCATGATGCTCTTATACATCTCGCTGAACAGAGCGCC
>VAPL010159328.1_pt1 | contig 12686 bp, 12 predicted proteins | sample 3395061 | NCBI WGS metagenome assembly VAPL01 (sample SAMN08290444, study PRJNA428436) | hydrothermal vent metagenome | isolation source: Deep-sea hydrothermal vent chimney 2 | place: Pacific Ocean: Juan De Fuca Ridge | depth 2182 m m
GAAATAATAAGGAATGCCGACAATGAACAGTGAAAAATCAGGTTCGCCCAAAGTGCTGCCGTTGCAGCGAAAGCGATGCCCGCGATGCAAAAAACCGACCGTGGACGGCTATCGCCCATTTTGTTCGAAACGCTGCGCCGATCTTGATCTGGGCGCCTGGCTGAACGGGAGTTACCGTATCCCGACCGAGCAGGAAGCCGGCATTGATGACGAAGATACCGACGATGCCCGACCCACTGGACAGCCCCCGCCATATCTTCTATAAGCGCTCACTCCAACCGGTGTCGAGGCCCTTTTCGGGCGGCGCCGCCCGGCCTTTCCAAGGGCCTGGGCCCGGGTAGCTCAGTTGGTAGAGCAGCGGACTGAAAATCCGCGTGTCGGTGGTTCAAATCCGCCCCCGGGCACCATTACCTTTTTAACCTCCTGATATGTTTGACTTTTCCCAATGTGAGGGAAAAATAAAGGTAGTGTGAGGGAAAACTGTTCGGTAGTGTCCGGTTTGCGGATTTTACCCTGCTTTACCTTATCTCATACTTAAGCAAGTGAATACCAAGTACCCCGACCAGCGCCATGGCGTTCCAAGTGATCGTTTTCGGTTAATGAACGAATGTGATCTTTGACGGTATTCCGACTCGCCCCAGTTGCCTTGGCTACGTCACCAACGGAGACTCGCCCATGGTCCCGTGCCAAATTCAGAATTTGAACCGATAATTCAGGCAGGTCGCCCAGAATGAGCCGCTCACGTTCAATCTTTTTCTCCAGGCGATCTTTGTGTTGTTTGAGCACCCTCAAGAAATAAGTGACCCACGGTTGCCAGCCTGGCTGGTCAGTACGGATGGTACCTTGAGTCTGCCGCAGTGCTAGATAATATGCTTCCTTGCTTTGCTCAATGATGCTTTCCAAGGAACTGAAGGGCACGTATGCGTATCCTGCTCGCAACAGCAAAAGTGTTGTCAAAATTCTGGAAATGCGCCCGTTTCCATCTTGAAAGGGGTGGATTTCAAGAAACACAACAACGAACACGGCAATCACGAGCAGAGGATGGGTTTCTCGAGATTTCAGGTTTGTCCCGGTCCATTCGACCAGTTCTGCCATTAGACGTGGAGTATCAAAAGGTGTCGCCGTCTGAAATACGACACCCATGCTTTTCCCGTCTTCACCGAAGGCTTCCACATGATTTGGCAGGGTCTTGTATTCGCCACGATGACGCTCGTCCTTGCTGGAGAATTTCAGAAGATCACGATGGACCTGCTTGATATGGTTCTCCGTCAGGTCTATCGCTTCCCAGTTTGAGAATATGATTTCCATGGCGTCCGCGTAACCGGCTACTTCTTGTTCGTCCCGAGAGGTGAAGGATTTTATCTCAATGTTGGACAGAAATTTTTCAACTTCACGGTCAGTCAGTTTTGCTCCTTCAATTCGAGTTGAAGAGCCAATACTTTCGATGGTTGCGACGTGGCGAAGGCTGGTTAGCCGTTCCGGTGCAATCCGACCGATTACTCGCCAAGCGCCCTTGAATTTGTCGGTCTCGGATATCAGAGACAGGATCTCGTTGGTGACCTCGAGAGTCGAAGCATTAATTGCGGCACCCATTTTTCCATCCATTTTCATCCATTTGCAGCAATCGGGGCAGACAAGAAGAAGTGTGACGCAATTTCACGATTCCTGATGCGCCTCGTTGCATCTTCTTTCTGTTTTTCAAAACGTCCGCTGCTGTTTTCCAAAAATGATCATTTTTTGTTCCCGGAAGGAACATTTTAAGCGGGCTGTTCTATATAAAATTTGGCCATTGAGAATGCTCGTGCATGAACCATATACAATCGACCGATCACCTTGTTTGAGTCGATGGAAATGAAACTGAATAAATACAGGTCACTGTTTGCCGTCTTTACGCTGATGGTCATCGGAATGACCGCTTACGAATCTTCAAAACAATTTCTTCTGCCAGACCTCAGTCTTTGGGAATCCCATGCAATAACGATTGGATTCAGCAGCTTTATCGCCCTGGTGATTGGAAATTTCACCCTTAACAAATTCGAAAAACTTTTTGCTTTGCGTGAGCAGGCCGAATTGAATCTTCGTCGGGCCCATGATGAACTGGAAGCCAAGGTAAACGAGCGAACCAGGGAACTTTCCGTGAGCATGAAGGAGGCCGAAATCGCCAACCGGGCCAAGTCCGAATTCCTGTCATCCATGAGTCACGAATTACGAACGCCGATGAACGCCATTATGGGCTTTGCGCAGATGCTTGAATGCAACCCCAAGGAACCCTTGACCGAAACTCAGGAATCCTGCGTCAGCCTTATTCTCAGTGGAAGCCATCATCTTCTGGAACTGATCGATAAAGTGCTGGAATTAAGCAAGATCGAAGCGGGGCACATGTCTATCAATATCGATCATACCCAGGTGCTTGATGTTATTAAACGCAGCCTGAATTTAATAAGGCCGAGAGCGGACAAGGAAGGTGTCGAGATAATTGATCAGACAGCAGGGCGCGACTTTCCATCGCTGTGGACCGATGGCACCAGGCTGACGCAGGTACTGCTTAATCTGCTGTCTAACGCCGTAAAATATAACCGTAAAGGCGGCACGGTTACGGTAACCTGTCGAGAGATACCAGGCCAGAAGTTGCGAATCAAAGTGGCGGATGACGGCCCGGGCATTCCCGAGGAAAAACACGATTATCTGTTTAGGCCGTTTGAGCGTCTGGGCCGGGAAGCCGGGGCGATTGAAGGGGCCGGCATCGGCCTGGTCATCACCCGGCAAATCGTCGAGGTGCTGGGTGGACAAATCGGCTTCGAGAGCGAGGAAGGCAAGGGCAGTACATTTTGGGTAGATATCCCGACGAGCGCGAAAAAAATTGAAAATGCTGCAAATATGGATACGGCAAAATCAGCCCATAATATGATTAACGCACGGGGCGAAGAAAGCGCCTGATATCCTGTCCTTTATATCCGGGCACATTTTACGCAAACGCACCTTATAAACGCCCGGCGATCCCTATGGAGCATTGCCGGTGCGACTCGGCATCAGTCGAACCCCTGGTCGTCCTTATGGAAATATTCCGACAATTCTTCATGAAGCGCCAGTTGCTCGCCGTCATCCAGGCTCAACATCACCGCGAAGCCGTCATTCATGTCGCGGATAAGCTGAGTTTCGTAGGCGCCCAGTTCATCGACGGCCAGCAGGCCGCGGTCTTCGTCGTCATCGGGGCCTTCCAGGTCGAAGGCGGCGCCGCCGGCCGAGATATCGCGTAGTCGCCCGTTACGAGATTTACCGTTGGCCGTGTACCGGACCTGGTTATTGGAAGAATATCTGGTCCAGCGGCGTTGTTCGTGCGTTTGTCCGGTCATTGGCGGTCTCCCGAATACAGTGAAAAATCATCGCTGTTTACACGTTGAATATCGACTATGGCGATGATCTACGGAATTTTGGCATATTTCAAGTTTTAGATTACCGCGCCCGGATTCATAATGCCCTTGGGGTCAAGGGTGCGTTTGATGGACCGCATCATCTCTATTTCCGCGACCGACCGGGAATGGCCCAAATAGTCCCGCTTGGCGCGACCGACGCCGTGCTCGGCGGAAATCGAGCCGCCGGCCCGGCGCACCAGTTCATAGACCCTGGCGCAGGCCTGTTTGATGGCGCTGTCCGGAAAATCCGGCGCGCCGAAGATTATATGCAGGTTGCTGTCGCCGAGATGGCCGAAATAGACGCCACGGGCCTGCGGCCAGCCGGAGCCCAGGGCGTCCCGCACCCTTGTGATGAAGTCTTCCATGACTCCGATGGGGATACTGACATCCAGGCTGGCGAAATTGCCGATATGGCGCACGATCTCGCCCGATGCGTCGCGCAGGGCCCACAGGTCCGCCACATCGCCGGACGAACGAGAGACCACGGCGTCCTTAATCAGGCCGTCGGCGGCGGCCTCGCCCAGGAATTGCTCCAGGTTTTCCTGATCGCGGGACTGGTCGCCGCCCCGTGTTTCGATTAACACATACAGCGGATAATCCTCGGCGAAGGCCCGGCGGGCGTCCGGCGTGACCCGAAGGGCCAGGTCGTAAAATTCCCGCCACATGGCTTCAAACGCGCTCAGGTCGTTGCCGAGCTTTGAATCGGCGGCCCGTAACAGGCCGATCACCTGGTCGAATTCGGTACAACCACACAGGGCCACCGACTGGCTGCGCGGCAGGGCGCGCAAACGCAGCGTCACCCTGGTGATCACGCCCAGCGTTCCCTCGGCGCCGATGAACAGGTGTTTCAGGTCGAATCCGGCGTTGTTCTTTAAAAGCTTGTTGCGGGCATCGATCACCGTGCCGTCGGCCAGCACCGCCTCCAGCCCCAGCACCTGTTCGCGGGTCATGCCATAGCGAATGACCCGGTTGCCGCCGGCATTGGTCGAAACATTGCCGCCGATCTGGCAGGAACCGCGCCCACCCAGATCCAGGGCCAACAGGAAGCCCCGGTCTTCGGCGTATTCCTGGGCTTCCTGTAACGTCGTGCCAGCCTTGACCTCCATGGTCCCGGCCTGATCGTCGAAGTCTTCTATTCCGCGCATCCGGTGCAGCGATAAGGCCAGCCCGTCGGCGACCGGCACGGCGCCGCCGGCAAGGCCGGTCAGGCCGCCCTGGGGCGTTACCGGTACGGCGTTTTCGTTGCATAACGCCAGTACCGCCGAGACCTGCGAGGTGTCCGCCGGACATGCCACCGCCCACGGTTTGACGTTATCCCAGCCGCTGCTGTCGGTGGCGTGGCGGTCGCGGTCGTCGTCGGCCCGGAGCAGGCCCTTGTCACCCAGAATGCCGTGCAGGTCGGCCAGCAATCGATCTTGCGACCCGTTCATGATCCGGCGGCTCCTTCTATGGCGAATTCAACGGCTTCGGCGATTTCCGCAACCTTTATGGGCTTGGTAAGATACCTCAGAAATCCGGCCCGCAAGCCTTTATCGATATCGCTGCGGGTGGCGTTGGCGCTTAGCGCCAGGACCGGTATATCACGGGTTTCGTCCTTGGTTTGCAGTATTTTCAGGGCCTTGTAGCCGTTCATGCCGGGAAGGTTGATATCCAGTATAATCACGTCCGGCCGTTTGCTTGCGGCCAGATCGATACCCAGTTCGGCGGTGTGGGCCGATATCATTTCCAGGCCGTCGATCCGGGCGGCGATCATTTCCATCAATTGCAGGTTCGACGGGTTATCCTCGACATAAAGAAGGGTGGCGTTGACCCGCTGCAACGGGGCGACCGCGCCGCCGCCGTTTGCATCATTGGCGGTCGAGCTATCGGCATCGGCATCGACGGGTTCGGAAAGCGGCAGTTCAAACCAGAAAGTGCTGCCCTTTCCCTGGGCGCTATCGAAGCCGATGGTTCCATCCATCATTTCAACCAGATCACGAGACACCACCAGGCCGATACCCGTGCCCTCTATATCGCTGTTTTCCGCGCCCAGTCGATTGAACGCCGTGAACAGGCCATCCTGCAAGTCCAGCGCAATGCCGGGGCCGCTATCGGTTACCGAAAAGCGCAACATACCCGGATTTATTTCCGCGAGATCGATGCCGATCGAGCCGCCTTCAAGGTTGTATTTGATGGCGTTGGACATCAGGTTCAGGCAGACCTGCTTCAGGCGCGTGTAGTCGGCGCGGATAAGCCCCGTTATTCGACCGGGATCGGGTGAACTAACGGAGATATGGCGCTTTTCCGCCATTTCGTCGAGCAAATCCCGGCATTCCATGATGATATCCACCGGGCGGATGTCTTCGATTGAAAGTTCGACCTTTCCGGCCTCGATCTTGGCCAGGTCCAGCACATCGTTGATCAGGTCAAGCAGGTGCGCGCCGCCTTTCAGGATATGATCGACGCTGGCCTGCTGGGTTTCGCTCAAGGGCTCATTCGGGTTGAACTGGAGCATCTGCCCGAAGCCCAGGATGGCGTTTAGCGGCGTCCTCAATTCGTGGCTCATGGACGACAGGAATTCCGACTTGGCCATGTTGGCGGTCTCTGCTTCCTCCTTGGCGCGAATCAGGTTTTCCTGCATTTCCGTAAGTTCGGTCACATCGGCGCCGGTTCCCCGGTATCCGGCGAAACCGCCATCCGCGTTAAAAACAGGATTACCGTTAAGGCTGATATGCCGTCCCGCAGCGCTTTTGCCGACCTGATAATGGAAATTGCGGAAGGGGCGATGCTGTTCCAGAACCTCGCGATGCCGCCGCCATGTATCCGGGTCCCTGTCGATGGTTTTCCGACCGGCGTATTGCCAGCGTGTCTTGCCGATAAGGGTGTCTTTTGCATTTGGAAACAACTCGTAAAAACGGTCGGACACATAAGTGAATCGCAGGTCCGGCCCCATTTCCCAGACCCAGTCCGATGCGGTCGAGGTGAAATCACGGAAGCGTTCTTCGTTCCGGCGATTTTCTTCTTCCGCCGCCTTGCGTTCGCCGATGTCCCTGATAACGCCGATATAACCCATATCGTCACTGGTTTTTAACGGCGAAACGTTCAGTTCCAGGGGGAAGCGGGATTGGTCCTTGCGCAACCCTTCCAGGTCGCGAACCTTGTTGATGATGCGCGGCCCGTGCAGACTGGTGTTGGCGATATAGCCATCGTGGGCCTGACGTTCCTCGCCGGGCAGCAGGACCGCTATATTTTTCCCGATAAGTTCGCTCGCCTGATAGCCGAACATATTTTCGGCGGCGGCGTTGAACAGGGTAATGCGAGCCGCCTTGTCGATGGTTACGACGGCATCGGCGATGTTATCCAGGATGGTGATTTCCCGCTTTTCCCGGTCGCGCAGCCGGGCAATTTTTTCATCTACCTGATTTTCCAGTTCGGTTACCCGGTCGTGCTTGGCCTGGACAAAACGCTCGGCGTTGCGGGCATTTTGAATGGCCATCGCCGTCGCCGAGGCCAGGACCGCCAGGATAACGCGATCGTGCCCGGCGAACAGGCCGCCGCCGGGCTTGTTTAGAACCTCTATGGCGCCGATGGTCCGGCCCTGTATTATCAGCGGCGCGCTAAGTATCGACCGGGTCGTGAATCCGGTGACCTTATCGACCCGCGCCGCGAAGCGGGAATCATTTTGAACGTCGTGTATGACCAGTGTCTGGCCGTCGCGGATGGTGCGCCCGATGATCCCTTCACGGGGGTCTAAACGCATGCCGGTCAGATCGACCGGGCCGGCGCAGGCCTGGCAGATAATGTCCCGACCGTCGTTTTCAAGCAGGAACAGGGACGCCGCTTCGGCGTTCAGGTAATCCTTGATGCGCTCGACCCCGGTCTTGAAGGTTTCTTCCAAATTCAGGCTGTGAGCGAAAAAATCGTTAATACCGGCCAGTAAATCCAGCATCATGTCGTGGCTGATGAACATCCCGAAGGAATCCTGATCGTCATCCACCACAAGGCCTATGCCGTGGCTGGAAATACGCGCGACCCGACATGGGAAAGCGGTATTTTCATGCTCCGGTTCGGTCTGGATTTTCCCGTGCAAACCGACCTTCACGCCCTCGAACGGCGCATCGGGGACCAGCAACAGGCTGTTCAGACTGACATTTTCGGAATAGCCCGAAAGGCCGACCCCGCCGTCCAGGCTAAGGGTAAGTTTGGTACGGTGCGCCACGCGCTCCCGCCGCCGGTTGTCCTCTGGCGTATCCACCTTGGCCAAGTCTTCCTGTCTTTTTCAGCCGACCATCTGCGGGGTATTATGCTCGATACCGTTACGGACGACAATCCTGTCATGCCGACAATACCCCAAGCGCCTTCGCGCAAACGGTAAAGGTGGCCGGTGTGTATCCGTAAATGTCGCCATCGACTTCAACCAGGACCGGGCGGTCGGCGTCAACCATCATCGATTCGGCGCGGAAATATTGTACCCCGGACGCATCGACATGCCGCCCGCTTGGAATTTTCGGCAGCAGGGCGCCGAGCAGCGCCGGTTTGGATTTTGCGGGAATTAGCAATAAATCGAGCGCCCCGTCATCGGCTTCGGCCCCCGGCGCAAGGCGAATGCTGGCCCCGGCCACACTTTCGGCGTTGGCCGCGATGGCCATAAACAGGGGGCCACTGTGGCCACCACCGGCCCAGCGAACCGTCATTTTTGGCGTCCGGAATCGCAGCAGCGCCAGGATCATCGACAGATAGGTACCCATGGCCGGGCCCAGATACCGTTTCATCCAGGGCCGGAATTTCAGCAGGGCGGAAAAACCGGCGGTGGCGTATAAAAAGGCATGACGGCGCAACGAACCGTTTTCGCCCTGGCATTCGATCCTGATTAAATCGAAGTATTTTATCCGCCTGTGACGAAGGATAGATATCGCCTTTTGCAGCGGGAAGGCGCCGATATGGCGGGCGATATCGTTACCCGTGCCGGCCGGCAGCACGGCCAGTGCGGGGCGCGGATTATTACCGTCGCCGGCCATCATTATGCCGGAAATCACCTCGCCGACGGTGCCGTCGCCGCCGACCGCGACAATCAGGTCAAAACCCGCCGCCGCACCGGCCAGTTGGCGGGCGTGACTGGCGTGTTCGGTGAAGTGTATGTGCTGCGGCGGGATCGGCGCGGCCAGTTCCCGGTTGTAGCGCTGCCAGACCCTGATCCCGGCGCCGCCGTTGCTGGCCGGATTAACAATATAAAGAACCCTGTCCATAGCCGCCTTTCCCCACCCTTGCCGGAATGCTGCAATATCGGACAGAAAGACTTCAAGGAAAAAAATTTCAACTTGTCAGGGAGATGTCAGTTTCGGGCGCTATAGTCCCGGACCATAGAGAGTTGATGAGAAAGCGGTCAAAAACGCGGAGATATCCATGTCACCACAATTACGTAACGCCGAAAACTATTATGAAGCCCAGGACCGCTACCATGCCGACATGCTGGTTAAAACCCTGGGATTCGAGCGGGCGGTCGAAAAGTGCTGCAGTGAACAATGGCTGGATATCCTGCAACAGCTTCAGAAATTTAACGAACTGGCCAAGGCCAGCTAGAACGCATCAACTATCTCCAGGCTGGTCGATCCGGTTAAAGAAATTTGCTTTTAGCCAGGGAACGAGTTTCTGTTCGGTATAGTCCCCGCTGGCCACGTATTCCAGGATTCCGCGGTAGATCAGCGGTTCGGCATAGCCGGGCATGCGGAATACCTCGATCGCCCGGTCGTCGCGGAATTCCGTTGTCGGGGTGCCGTTAACGCCATGTTTGCGGGCCACCGCCGCTTCGTTCAGCTGTTCGCCATCGAAATCGATTAATTCCCTGTCGCCGCGCAGGTCCAGTTGAACGGGATAGAATTTGCCGGTGATAAGATCGACGATATTTTTTTGTTTAAAATTGATCTCGTGCATTTTCTTGCAATATACGCAACCGGCCTGTTCCCAGATCAGGGTCAACCGCTTGCCTTGCAGCCGCGCCGTCGCCAGATCCAGCCGCAGGTCGCCGGTCGTCGGTTTCAGCCATGGTTGAGAGTACAGATGCCCCTTCGCCGATGCGGCGAGCGGGACGGACAGGAAGGCCATCAGCAGCAACAATACCGCAAGCGGGCGGGTCTGGTTTTTCGGAGCGGCGCTGTTTATCGTGGTCATGACGCTATCTTCCAATGTGCGGGACGGATGTCATTGATAGCGCAGAATCGACCACCTTTAAATGCGCCATGGGCCGTTCTCACGAAGAATTGAGACCATGCCTGAATACCGGATCGGTAACGAAATTCCAGAAAAATTGCGGTTTGCTTTTTGTGTCATTCATAGGATATTCGAGAACCCGAAACACGAAGCGAGCGATTCCTTGAACAATCCCCTGCCGCAGCAAAAACTGCTTCTCGAACTGCTTGATATGTCTGGTGACATCGCCGTTCCCAGCGCCGATAACGGATCAATGCTGTTTCGTACGCTACAGGAATGCCGCGAGGCCCGCTGGATCGAATTAAGCCCGTTCGGAGCCGGCTTCGACAAGGCCCATATTACCGTATCGGGGCGCCGGATCGTCAATAATCCTTAATCTTTAATCCCGCCGGGCTTAATTTTTACCGGCCTGTTCCTGGGCCATGGCGGCGTGGACGCCTTTCATGTCAAGCGCCTTGACCTGTGAAATGATATCTTCAAGAGCGCTTTCGGGAAGCACCCCGGCCTGGCTGAGAAGCACGACTTTTTCACGCAGGATGGTCAGCGTCGGGATCGACTTGATACCGAACTGAGAAGCCAGCATCGATTCTTTTTCGGTGTCGCATTTGGCGAACACCACGTCATCGTGGTTGTTCGAGACCTTTTCAAAGGTCGGCCCGAACGTCTTGCAGGGGCCACACCAGTCGGCCCAGAAATCAATGACCACGATATCATTGTTTTCGACGGTTTCGGAAAAATTTTCGTCGGTTAATTCGAGGGTCGCCATGGTAATAACGTTCCTATCAGCATCGGCATGAGGTTGTCCCCGCCAATATATTGCTATAGGTGTAAAAATATACCCCCCGGATGAATATTTTCGGATAACCCGGCGGGCGACAATCGGGAGGCCGGATGCCTGAAACCACGGAAATCTATCTATGCAAGGCCGGGCAGGCATTGAACGAGGGCCGGATCGAATACAGCCAATCCGTCACTACCAGGGCGGCCGCCGAGGCCGATGCCGCCGCCCGCTGCGCCAGGGACGGCAGTCTGGTCAAAATCGCCTATTATTCGGTTGGCGTTGATGGCGATTTTCGCGTCATCTACACCCACAACAATCTCGCCGCATCCGGGCCGGACGCGGCGAAGCCGGTAAAAAAAAGGGCGCGGTCCGGCAAAAGGAAAAAGCCGCCCAAGCGGTCCTTCTGGCGGCGCCTGTTTGGCGGCTGAAGGCAAGCGGTCGCGCCATATTGGCCCGGATGTTCCGGATGCAGGCTGCGGGAGGAGAGCAATGACCAAGGCGTTTCCAAAGCTGTTTTCGCCGATCAAGCTGCGTCATGTGGAATTGCGTAACCGTGTCGTGTTTGGGGCGCATACGCCGAACATGTCGGAACTGGGCCTGCCGGGGCGGCGGCATCTGGGTTATTACCGTGCGCGGGCGCGCGGCGGTGCGGCGCTGATTGTGGTCGAGCCCATGCCGGCGCATCCGACGGCAATCCTGACGCGGGGTAATTTTATCTGCGACAGCGACGATGTTATCCCGCATTTCCGCAAAATCACCGATGCCGTCCATGACGAGGGCGCGGCGATTTGCCAGCAAATCTATCATGTCGGCGGCCATGGCGATCAGGACAATTCATGGAATCCCTACTGGTCGCCATCGGGCCGGGTCTCTTTTCACGATCCGTGGGGCAGCCACGCCATGTCTGAAGGCGAAATCGAAGAAGTCATCGACGGTTTCGTCATGGCCGCCGGGCGGATGGCGGCGGCGGGCTTCGATGGCTGCGATCTGTTCGCCGGTTACAATTGCCTGATTGACCAGTTCTGGTCGCCGGTGACCAATCGGCGCGACGATAAGTGGGGCGGCGGCATGGAAAACCGGATTCGTTTCGTGCGCGAGATCATCACCCGGATCCGGGCGCTCAACGGCGAAAATTTCATCATCGGCCTGACCGTGACCGGCGCTGAACCCGGTGCCGGCGGCATGACCCTGGATGACAAGCTGGAAATCGCCGCCTGGCTCGACGGGCGCGGCCTGGTCGATTATTTCTCGGTCGGCACCGGCAGTTATCTGACCGAATTTTCCAGGATCATACCGTCTTTCCAGCACCCGATGAATTTGGGCATCGCCGACGCCCATGCTTACAAGGGCGTCGTCAGGCACGCCCTGGTGACGGCGGAATCCCGCATCAAGACACCGGCCAATGCCGAACAGGCCCTGGCCGACGGGATTTGCGATCTGACCTCGCTGGTCCGCGCCCAGATCGCCGATCCCTGCTTGGCCGACAAGGCGGCGGCGGGCCGGGCCGAAGACATTCGCCCCTGCATCTCGTGCAACCAGCTTTGCATTGGGCGGCGGGTGCGCGACTACTGGCTTAGCTGCCTGGTCAATCCGGCCGCCGGGCGCGAGTGGGAATGGCCGGACGAAACCGGGTCGACCGCCTCGCCCCGCCATATTCTGGTCGTCGGCGGCGGTCCCGGCGGCCTGGAAATCGCGCGGGTCGCCGCCGAACGCGGCCACCGGGTAACCCTGACCGAACGGCAATCGGAACTGGGTGGCCAATTCCGTCTGGCCGCCGGTCAGCCCGAGCGCGGCGAGATCGGCGGCCTGATAAACTGGTACGCTCAGCAGTTGGCGAAGCTCCGGGTCCGGGTCCGGCTGCGGACCGAAATGACCGCCCGGGATATCGCCGCCATGGCCGCCGATGTGGTCGTCTTGTGCACCGGCTCGCGGCCCGACCGCGCCGGCTATATGCGGGCCTTTCCGGGCCGTGACGGCCTGCCCGGCGCCGATCAGGATAATGTTTGCACCGCTCACGATGTGCTCGACGGATCGATTTTGCCGGGGACCAATGTGTTGCTGCTTGACGATATCAACGGCTGGTGGCCGGCTTCGGGCACGGCCCTGCACCTGGCCGAACAACGGCACATGGTTACACTGGTTACCGCCGCCGATGTCCCCTGCGGCCAGTTGGAATATTCCCAGACCGCCGATACCACGCGCCGGCGTTTCTGGAAAATGGGCGTGGAAACGGTAGTTTCTACGGGCCTTGGGTCGTGGCGGGGAAACACCGCGACTCTGGTCAATTTGTATACCGGCGATGAAGA
>VAPL010111430.1_pt1 | contig 12678 bp, 10 predicted proteins | sample 3395061 | NCBI WGS metagenome assembly VAPL01 (sample SAMN08290444, study PRJNA428436) | hydrothermal vent metagenome | isolation source: Deep-sea hydrothermal vent chimney 2 | place: Pacific Ocean: Juan De Fuca Ridge | depth 2182 m m
AATTTGAAATGCTTGTGGTAAATCGGCATCTTGCCAATGCGCACGTAATAATCGATGTGCAATGCCATGAAACGTGCCGACCCACAAAGCACGTGTTGGTGAGCCTAATAATTCCTCTATTCGACCACGCATTTCACCAGCAGCTTTATTGGTAAACGTTACCGCGATAATGCCATAGGGTGTGATGTTTTCAGCCATCATCAACCAAGCAATTCGATGAACCAAAACCCGGGTTTTGCCACTACCGGCACCCGCGAGGACTAATACATGTTCGTTTGGGGCACAGACTGTTTGTCGTTGTGCATCATTAAGCGGATCGAGTATTGCGGAGACATCCATATTATTTCACTATTCAAAATTGCCAATTAAGTTTATCGTTTATCATACCAAAGCTGCTAAGGAATCGGTATGTTGAATTATCCAGTAACGGCAAATAGCAATAGTTAAGTAACACCGAACCAGCTCAAATACGACTGTGGGCTCAATGCTATAACGCTTATTACATAACCGAGCCAACAATAAATAGTTTAATTTAATCAGTCACTTAACCTAATATTTTGATGAAAAGTAAAATTAAACAATTAATAAAAAATGCCGATATCAGTTTGGCATGCAAGGATTTTAACTACTTTTGTAACTAGAACCAGCAACGATGACTAATGCAAAAAACTCATTCGAAGAAAAAATAAAGCTGCTCCAAATTAGTTTTATAAACGAGCTACCGGGACGCTTAGCTGAAATGACAGGTTACAGCAAGCAACTCGAAACTGATTCGAATGATGATTTAACACTAGAAAGTCTAACACGCAAGTTACACAGCTTAGCTGGCTCCGGAGCAACATTTGGCTTACCCGCAGTAACGGATTTGGCACGTGAGGCTGAAAATCTGCTAAAACAACAACACATCATCGAAAATGGTATCGATGAAGCAACTCACAACAAAATCAAACAGATTTTAAACGATTTAAATAACATCAAAACTGAGAAAGTAAATGAACCTGCTCTTTCCAAACAATCAAAACAAATAAAAGATTCTTTAAAAAAACAAGCCAGTAAAATACGAAGCGTATATATTTTAGAGAGTAACGTAGCACTACACCACGATATCATTACCCAGTTTCAACAATATGGTTTTTCAGCACAAGTATTTGATAATTTAGATGCCTTTACTCAGGCTCAAACTGATAACAAGCCTGAAGTCGTTATGATCGATTTATTATTTAATGCAACCCCAACCATAAAAATGGACCAGCTAATAAAACAAGCAATGGCATTGGGTATATTAACCATCGTCACTTGTGATGATGGCGATATTCAACACCGATTAACGGTAGCTCGCGCAAACGCTAAAGAATTTTTTATTAAGCCTTATAATATATCTGACATCATCGATCGTATTGATTCAGCCGTTACTACAACAAAAATTGATCCCTACCGTGTTTTAATTATTGACGACTCTTATGAACTTGCGAAATTTTTTTCACTCACTTTGGAGAATGAAGGTTTCAATTCAAACTACATCACTAAACCGCTTAATGTTTTGGAGGCCATTACACATTACCAACCGGAATTGATATTATTGGATTTGTATATGCCAGAATGCACCGGGTTTGAATTAGCCGCCGTCATCAGGCAACAAGAAAATTATATCGATGTCCCTATTGTTTTTTTATCGTCTGAAACAGATATGAAAACGCAACTCCAAGCCATGCAACGTGGTGGCGATGAATTTTTAACAAAACCAATATCACCCGAACATCTAATTATCGCCGTTAAAACTAGAATTGATCGTTATCGGCAATTAAAATCTTTATTCGTAAAAGACAGTTTAACGGGATTACATAACCACACCAGTATAAAACAAAATATTGAAACAGAAATTTTACGTGCACAACGTAATCGCAAACAAGTATGCCTAGTGATGATCGATGTGGACTATTTTAAACAAGTAAATGATACCTATGGCCACAATGCAGGTGATAACGTTTTAAAAGGTCTCGCCAGATTAATGCGCCAACGATTACGCCAAACCGATATTCTCGGGCGTTATGGAGGTGATGAATTTGTTGTTATATTGCCGGAAACAGAAATTAATGATGCCAAATTAGTTATCGATAAACTGCGTTGTGATTTTGAAAAACTGCAATTTAAAGATAAAGGTCGTAACATTGCCGTCACCATCACTTGCGGCATTGCAAGCTACCCTCCTGCAAAAGACAGTGAAAACTTGAGTATCTCGGCCGATGTAGCATTATACAAAGCAAAAGAGCTCGGCCGAAATAAAGTCGTAATCTATGAAAATTTTTAAAAATATACCGGTAGATCTTTCACTAAGCTTTGTTTTTCAGAAACACGATTACCGGTTAATACAAACCCAGTTAAATTCTCCGACTGATAAAAACACGCTTTAACACCGTCATCGTTTTCATCAATTTGCCATTCACCATGACTATCATCAGGCGGTGATGCAACGGTTATTGGGCAAGCGGGTGTTTTTATAACAACCGGCATCGCAGGATAGCTTACCTCCGTAATATTTCCAGAAAGTGTTTGCGCAAGTGCTCTTGCCGAATTCATAATTGGCATAATATACGGTAACACCATGCCATTCACTTCAGCGCAATCACCCAATGCATAAACATTTTCAGCGCTTGTTTGTAAGGTTTTATCAACAACAATGCCTTTATTAACGGTTAAATTTGCCTCGCGCGCAAGAAATACCTCTGATTTTAATCCCACCGCAGACAATACAACATCGGCTTTTAATAAAAAAGCTTCATCGGATAATTGCAGTTGCAATTGGTTTTCAGAATGATTAATGGCCTCAACGATGGTTTCGAGTTTAAACTTTACGCCTAAATTTTCTAATTCGGTTTGTAAGTGTTGTCCAGCCGCTTTTGGCAACATTCGCTCTAACGGATATTTATCTGGACCAACGACAGTAACGTTAAATTTATTTTGCAATAAGTCATTGGCAAACTCACAACCAATTAACCCTGGCCCTAAAATAGCAATGTCCTTTTTTCCTTTTATGGCTTTTCTAAATTTTGCATAATCAGTAAGATTATTAACAGCTAATACTTGATCTGCCGCATCACCATCAATGGATAAACGAACCGGCTTAGCACCTAATGCTAACACCAGTTTTGAATATGCTATGGCTTCTGATGCTAAACTCACTGTTTGCTTTTCTGTGTCAATAGCATGCACCAGAGTATTCGCCGATATTTTTGCAACTAACTGTTCAGCCATTTTACTGGATTCAGTCATAACTAAGTTGCTTGCATTTTTAGAATTTGCCAAGGCATTAGACAGCATTGGTTTTGAATAATTATCAGCATTATCCATACTGATAATATGCAAAGGTGTTTTTTCATTTAATTTTCGAAATTCACGCGCAACACTATAAGCGGATATACCGCTTCCAATAATAACAATAGGTTTCATTTATACTTTTCCTGCTTCATACTTAAAATATAGTAACCCGAGAATAGGTAATTGAACTCTTTTTGGAGTTTAAAATCCAACGTTGACGAGTGATACTTATCGCTCAGGCTTAAATTAACTTAATATACAATAACTATGAGACGAACATTAGCACAATTATGGATCGGGATAAATGCAGCAATCAGCATAGCAGCGACAAATTTTTTTATCGCTCAAGCTCATTCCAGCGAGTTAGTTGAACTCAATTTAAATAACACAGAAATAGAATTTTCGGTGTTTTCAAATGCGGCAAATAGCGCGAATGACAATCTTATTCTGTGGCTACCATCCGAACATGGCTTACCGGATTCGATATTTAACACCGCGCAAGCTTTGTCACAAAAACATTCTATTTCACAAGTTTGGGTTGCAAAGTTATTAAGCTCGTTATTTTTACCGGCTCAAGCCAGTAGTATCGCTAAAATTTCTAATGATATGTTATATCAACTACTTAAAAAATTACAAGCTAAAACAAAAAAACGCCTGTTCATCGTCGCTAGTGGTAAAGGTGCTTTATTGGCAATGCGTGCCAGCCATTTTTGGTTGCAAGATAATCTAACCAAACAGCAATTTGGTGGAATTATTTTACTACACCCAAATTTATTAACTAAAACCCCCGAACCAGGAAGCACTGCGTTATATCATCCAGTAACGCACGGAGTTACTGTTCCTATCTTTATTATGCAACCCGAAAATTCACCGTGGCGCTGGCAATTAGCAACATTACAACAGCATTTAATAACAGCCAATGCACGTCCTTATATTTCGATTTTACCCAAAGTGCGTGATCGATTTTTTTTTCGACCCGATGCAACCGAATATGAGCAACAAGCAACACAAAATCTGGCCACAATGATCCATACTAGCACCCGGTATTTAGCTTCCGAGCCCCTTACCAATTATGCACGTCCGGCTAAATTGCCAATATCGGCCAGCAAGCAGACTAAAAAACAATTGGCTAAATTACGCCGATATACTAAAAACCCAACACCGCCACCACTAAACTTAAAAGACTTGGCCGGTAAGCCCCGTTCATTACAACAACATCGAGGCAAAGTGCTGGTTGTTAATTTTTGGGCTTCTTGGTGTCCTCCCTGTGTGCATGAAATGCCGTCGATGGAAACACTCTATCAACGATATCCGCGCTCAGACTTTACAATATTAGCGGTTAATATGGCTGAAGATCATAAAACCATTACCGAGTTTATCCAAAACCGCGTACGCGTCAGTTTTCCAATCTTACTTGATTCTGATGGCAAGGCACTGCAAGACTGGCAGGTTTTTGCCTTTCCATCGAGCTTTGTCATTGATAAACAAGGCAAAATTCGCTATGCCTTGTTTGGTTCTATCTTATGGGATACACCGCAAGTATATGAAATAATTGATAAATTAATTAAAGAGCCACAAGTTATGGACTGATCGGCATGGTACTTGCTAGTTTTCTAGCTATGAAACACCACAAAACAAACACCGTATTATTAGCAGAGCGGCCACCGCAGCAAGTATTGCTAAAATGTAGTTTACTGGCTTTATTACTGCTGATATTACCAGCTTGCTCGGTGATTACCGAAACTGAATGCCGCTTTGCGGATTTTACCGAGCTTGGTTATGCCGATGCCAGTAAAGGTAAGTTACGTGAGCATTTTAATAAATATCAGGAAAAGTGTTTAACTTATAACATCGATTTGTCAGAAGAAATTGTGATGTACGATCTAGGACGAGAACGTGGCTTACACAATTATTGTAATTCAGTAAAATTTAGCAGCCAATGTGATCGCGGCAGTGGTGGCAGCCAAGTTAAATCCTACCTGCACATAAACGCAGAAATGCTGCGCTTACGCTCAGGCTTGCCTAATATTGGCTCATCATTAAATCAACAATAATGTATTATGCCAACCAATCTTTATTAATCAAAAAGTCGGTATACAATTTATCTTCGGCTGAACCCGGCTCCGGTTTCCAATCATAACGCCACTTCACAACTGGCGGTAACGACATTAAAATCGACTCAGTTCGATGTCCGGTTTGTAAGCCATATAAAGTACCACGATCATATACTAAATTATATTCAACATAACGACCACGACGGTAACATTGAAAATCAACTTCACGCTCACCGTAATTGGTATCTTTACGTTTCGCAACTATCGGTTGGTAGGCTTTAATATAAGAATCACCAATACTACGCATAAATTCAAAGCCTTTATCAAAACCCCATTCGTTTAAATCATCATAAAATAACCCACCAACTCCACGTGGCTCATCACGGTGTTTCAGCATAAAATATTCATCACACCATTTTTTATATTTTGGATAAACCTCATCACCAAAAGGATCACAGGCATCTTTAGCTACTTGGTGCCAATGAATCGCATCTTCTTCAAAACCGTAATACGGTGTTAAATCAAAACCACCACCAAACCACCAAATCGGATCCGCACCGTCTTTATCAGCAATAAAAAACCGCACATTGGCGTGTGATGTTGGAATATAAGGATTACGCGGATGAATCACCAACGACACACCTAAAGCCTGAAAATTTCGACCGGCTAATTCCGGACGATGCGCGGTTGCCGATGCCGGCATGTTGTCACCAAATACGTGCGAAAAATTAACCCCGGCTTTCTCAAACACCGCACCATTTTCCATCACCCGGCTACGACCACCACCGCCTTGAGGTCGATCAAATTTGTCTTCTAAAAAGGTCTTAGCACCGTCTTCCGCTTCTAACATTGCGCAAATCCGATCTTGCAAACCCATCAAATATTCTTTAATTGCCTTAACATCTAATTCTGACATATTCCTTCCTACGATAACGTCACTTTCCCTAACTGATGGATGTCAGTTATAAAACAGCTACTTTTAAAATTATGTTATTTCTAAATAACCCTGCGAAAATTCGCTATTTGCAATAATCACTACCGAGAATAATTATCCTATGATTACAGTGGACATTATCTCGCAAAAACGTCCTAAAGTCATATATCGCAGCACACTTTGATTAGGCTAAGCTCGAATAACGTCATCGGTAATAATATTTCGAATTTCAGACTCAGTCGCAAACAAGCCCAGTTCACCGGGAACATAATAATTCACTTTATTACCAAAACGCTTACGTACTTGCCACGCTTTTTTAGTGCTAGCTTGGCCGCTTATATTGGCACTCGTGGATACCAGTGCACCGTTAAACTCAGAGCATAATTGTTTCACAATGCAATGACGGCTAATACGAACCGCAATCGATTGGTGCTTGCCCGTTAACCATGCCGGAGTTAGATAATCACACGGAACTATCCAGGTTACCGGTTTGCTGGTCTCGGCCATTAACTTATTCACAGTTAATGAATCACTGAGATTAATATACGGCTCAAGCTGCGACAAGTTTTCAGCAACCAATAATAAGCCTTTACTCATCTCGCGTTGCTTAATATCAAGCAATTGCAATACCGCTGCTAAATCATTGGGGTTACAACCAAGGCCAAATACCGACTCAGTAGGGTAGCTAATCACCCCACCCTGCTTTATAACTTGGATAGCATTTTTAATATGCCAATAAGACATGAAATGTTAGTTGATTATTTCGTTGAAAACATTTTCTGTACTTTAGCGTCTTTAGCAACAACTGCTTTAGAATTTTCTTCGCGCTCAGCAACAATTCGCTTGGCAAGTTCCGGATCACTTAACGCCATCATTTGAGCCGCTAAATAAGCTGCATTTTTTGCCCCGGCCTTACCAATAGCAACACTCGCCACCGGAATACCACCGGGCATTTGCACCGTTGATAATAATGCATCCATACCTTGTAATGGACCACCGTCCATCGGTACACCAATCACAGGTTTTAAAGTATGTGCAGCAATCGTACCCGCCAAATGCGCAGCCAAACCCGCAGCCCCAATAAAAACCTGGCAACCACGTTGCTCCGCATCCGCGATATAATCACGAGTAATATCCGGGGTACGATGTGCCGATGAAATTTTCACTTCAAAAGCAATTTCTAATTTAGTTAAAGTATCCATGCAACTATGCATAACAGGTAGATCCGAATCAGATCCCATTATAATTGAAACAAATTTTGAACTCATGCTTAACGCCTTTTACTATTTTATCAAACGAAAACCCCACTGAAATAGAGGCAATGCGGATATTATTAAATTTAAAACACGCAGCATACCGTAATTTAAACAAAGATGTCAGGTAATCCTAACTAGGCAAAGTCCCTTATTGATCAAAGCATTAGCATCATGTAATGTTGTACTTAACAAATAAACAACCGCATTAGCACACCAGAGTCGATTTAAGAAAATAGGATATTTGCCGCTATAAGGATATTAAGTCATTAATATTTATACACTTTTATGCAGGTTCCATGAAATTATCAAGCAAATTACTATGGTTTATATCGCTTAGCGTAATCGCCATTAACAAGCCGGCAATCAGCGCCACCATCAGCCATAAACTGCCCAACGGTCTCATTGCCACCGCGGAATACCAGATGGGCGATAAAAACCGGCCCGCGGTATTTATCCTACACGGATTATTACAAACCCGAAATTACATTACCGTACGCAGCCTTATTAGTGCCATCAGTGATGAAGGTTATAGCGTATTAGCGCCCAATTTAACATTAGGCATCAGCAACCGCCAAAAAAGTCTGCCTTGTGAAGCAATTCACAATCATGAAATGGCACAAGACATTGCCGAGATAGATTACTGGATTCAATTCCTAGAAAAAAAAGGGCACTCCAGCATTTATCTAGTTGGCCATAGCTTTGGTAGCTTACAAATTCTTCTTTACAGTAATCGAAAAAATCCAAAATCAATCAAAAAATTAATTGCCACTAGCCTAATCGATGTCGAAAAAACAAACGACGGCACCCTTATTCAAAAATACATTAAACAAGCCCAGCGCGATCTAAAACAAGATGAAACCCAATTGCATCAATACCCAATATCATATTGTAAAAATTATACCTCACCAGCAAAGTACTATATATCTTACGCACAATGGACAAAACAAAAAATTAAAGCAGAAATTAATAAACTAACAACGCCAATTACCATTATTCTTGGCAGCAAAGATAAACGTGTAGACAAAAACTGGATATCGATTCTAAGTGACTCAAATTTAATAATAATAGAAGGAGCAAATCATTTTTTTGATACTACGCATGAGTTTGACTTAAACGATAAAGTTTTAAATGAATTATTAACCAATTGATATCATCAATGGTATACAAAAAAATAAAACATCTATCAATTCCCATTCACCTATTGGGAATAATTTTTATTTTAGCCCTAATAATAACCTTAGGTTTACTCGGATGGTACACCAAACAAAAAATTACCATGTTAGAAAGCCAGTCAGAATATAAATCCAATGTCCTTGCAAAAGAAGAACTTAACTCAACGCTATCGAAAATATTTAAAAACACAACCATGCTTGCAGAACAATTTTCTAATTGGGACGAAACCAAACAACAACTACAAAGCCCCACCTATTACAAATATTGGCAGCTAAATCGAGCCCCAAAATTTGAATTTGCACCTAACTATTTTGATAACATAAATCTCTATAATAACAAAGGAATGCCACTATCGAATTTTAACGATATCAGCATGCCCTTAAAAGTGAGCTTAGACAAAATAAAACCCTATGTCATAATGGGCCCCGAACAAGCACATTTATATCAACAAGCCAATATCAGCTCAAACAACAATAGTAAAGCCAGTGGTTTTCTAGTTATTAAAATCGACCTGACAAAAGCCTTTAACAATATAAACTTTAAATACTTGGATATAAAAAAATTAAAATATAAACCATTAACCACACAATTTATTCTTGCCAAAAATATCAACCAATATTTTGAAGCTAGTGCAGTTAAAAACTCAGAATTTGAAATATTAGAAAAATTATTTAACAACACCTTAATACGCATATCCATTGCATCATTGTTATTGTTTTTAAGCTTTATAGTATTATCCATAAAATATCTTGGCTTTCCACTAAGAAATCTAGCACGACAAATTGATTTAATTGGAAAGGGTTCTAAAATAACATTTGAAAAAAATCACGATAGTTTTATAAATATAGCTGAATTTGAAAAAGTTTATCAATCATTAAACCACTACCACGAACAACTCTATTTAAGTGAAAACGAACTCCGCGAAAGTGAATTACGAATACGAACCGTATTAGAAACCGTACCAGATGCAATAATAACCTTAAATAGCAAGCTTAAAATAATATCAATAAATTCCGCCACAGAAAATTTATTTGGTTATAAAATAATGTTTTTATTACACAAAAACATTGACTGTTTATTCTCTTATGATTCAAATTACAAATTTCATCATGCTATAGCAAATGGTTATTTTGAATCAAAACAAACACAAAATGAACAAAAACAACAATTCATAGGACAACACAAATCCGGTTACACATTTCATATACAATGCAGTTTAACTTCGATAGATTTATCTGGTGAAAAATCATTTTTATTCATTGCCAAAGATATTACCGACAGAAAAGAATACGAAACAAGATTAACCCACTTAGCCAATTTCGACTCACTAACTGGCTTATCCAACCGAACCTTGTTTCACGACCGCCTAGAACACGCCATAGCCCAAGCAAAACGAAACAACACCCGACTGAGTTTATTATTCATTGATATTGATAGATTCAAACCAGTTAATGACACCTATGGCCATCACATAGGTGACTTACTACTAACCACAGTAGCAAAACGAATTGCTCGCTGCATTCGGGAAGGGGATACCCTCTCACGTTTAAGTGGCGACGAATTTACCATTATACTTGAAGGCATCGAACACGATGATGATGCAGCTAAAATAGCAGAAACGATTATTCGCACCCTGAGAAAACCCTACAACCTAAAAGGCAACGAATTGTTCAGCTCAGTCAGTATTGGAATTACCACTTACCCTGACGATGATGCTGACATTAATAATTTAATCAAAAATGCAGATACCGCAATGTATCGAGCAAAAGAACTCGGTGGTGATAAATATCAGTTTTTCACCATGGATTTAAATTATCGTGCTGAAGAACGTTTAACCTTAGAAAATAAATTACGCTCGGCATTGGATAAAGACTTATTTACAATAGCATACCAACCAAAAATCAATATCAAAAATAATACTATATCCGGTATCGAAGCTTTAATGCGATTTACCGACCCACAACTCGGTAGGATCCCCCCCGTTAGTTTTATACCCTTATTAGAAGAAACCGGGCTAATAAATCGAGCCGGAGAATGGATTATTCGCAGCGCCTGTTCACAATACATGAAATGGTGTAAATCGGATTTTCCTAATTTACGTATGTCGATTAATTTATCTGCCTATCAATTCAAAGAGGAAAATCTAGTTGATAACATTTTTAAAATTATAGCCGAGACCAACATTAATCCCCTCAATCTCGAATTTGAAATAACTGAAAGTTTATTAGTGGACAATATTGAAGAAACTACCCAAGCACTAAATCGACTTCACAAACAAGGTATTAAAATTTCAATTGACGATTTTGGTACCGGATATTCATCATTAGCCTATTTAAAAAAATTTCCCATTGATGTATTAAAAATAGATCGTTCATTCGTAAAAGACATCACCACCAATGACGATGATGCTATTATTGTAGACACTATAATAGCAATGGCTCGAAGCCTAAAACTGGACATAACTGCCGAAGGTGTAGAAAACAAACAACAACTTGAATTTTTAAGAGAACGTGATTGTGATGAAGTACAAGGTTATTATTTTAGCAAACCACTAAACACCGAACAATTAATTGACTTTATTAATAAAGAATCCTGGAAAGAATTAAATAAGAAAAATTAATTTTTTTTATCTAACACAATATCTTTAATACTTAATTTTTGTTTAGGAAATTTTTTATTATAAGCAATAATAATATCCTTAACAGCCAGTTTACCGCTACGTAAATAAATTATTTTAATCCGTCTACGCCATTCAGCTTCAGGTAAACTTGCCCATATTTTTTCATCAAACGTCATTTTTTTCTTAACAACAGTATTAAATAAACGTCCTATAAATACCGAATCATCCGCAATAGATTCAATTTCATCAGATTGCATTTTATTTTCAACATTATCGCTATTACGTGATAATGATTCAATTAATTTATTTTTCGTCTTTAATTGTCGCTTACGCTTAAATTCTTTTTTTACAACACTACGTTTAGCTAATACTTTATTATTAACAATCGACTCTTGAACCTGCTCTTGATCTTGTTTAACTGTAGAACTCATCACTGCCTGTTCTTCTAACATTACTGGCGATGCAGCCTTTGGATTAATTTCTACAGGTGGTACTACTTGTTCGGGAAAAAAACTAACTACTGCAACCACAATTATAATTGAAGCTGCGGTTGATAACGGAATGAAATAATTATTAGAAAATGGCGAATAAGATTTTTTAACCATTTCAGGCCGGGTAACAACTTCACGCTTAGCTGCAGCCAAAATGCTATTATCAATGTCAAAGCTTGGCTGCATTAACTCATCATCGAAGCCCGATTCATCAGCAGCATGATACAATGCCGAAACATCAGAATTGCCCGACAAATATTCATCAAACTCATCATCCGTAATTGTTTTATCTTTATCGTGTGCAGTCATAAATCACCCGCTTGTAACGTTTGTTTCAGACTAGCAACTGCATATCGCAACCGACTTTTAGCTGTTTCCATATTAACATCGGTAATTTTTGCAATTTCATCTAAGCTTAGACCAAATTCTTCACGCAATAAAAATACCTCTCGTTGCGTTTCTGGAAGTAAATTAACAGCCGTAAGTAATAATGCTCTTTTTTGTTGCTTAGCAACAAGCTGCTCTGGTTGTTCGTGCTTAGCGGCAGGCAGTCCATCAATACCATCTTGAAAATCACTGCTATTTAAAGTATCCGCAAACCTAAGTTTCTTACGCCGATAATGATCAACTAATTTATTATGCGCAATAGTGTACATATACGTAGTAAACTTTGCTGAATTAACATAGTTTTTTCGCGCTTTAATAATATTCATCCAACATTCTTGAAATAATTCTTCCACAATAAGCTGTTCCGAACACTGTCGCATAAAATATCGAAATAAAGACGCTTTATGCCGTGAATACAAAACCTCAAAAGCAACAACATCACCATCAC
>VAPL010949575.1_pt1 | contig 12678 bp, 9 predicted proteins | sample 3395061 | NCBI WGS metagenome assembly VAPL01 (sample SAMN08290444, study PRJNA428436) | hydrothermal vent metagenome | isolation source: Deep-sea hydrothermal vent chimney 2 | place: Pacific Ocean: Juan De Fuca Ridge | depth 2182 m m
ACAGAACATCAACCTTTGGCCCAGGGTTATCGGTTGGCGATCTTAACGGTGATGGTTTAGATGACTTTATCGTTGGTGGTGCTCATAATAACCAAACCGGTGTTTATTATCAAGCCAAAAACGGTTTTCAAAAACAACAAATAGCCGATATCAATGGTGATAGTGAAAATGAAGACCTCGGAAGTTTGATATTTGATGCAGATAATGATGGTGATAATGATATTTATATGGTTAGTGGTGGAAATGAATTTGAGTATGACTCGAAGTCATTACAAGATCGACTGTATGTAAACAACGGTAATGGAAATTTTAGTAAATCGGAAGATGCCTTACCGGAAATGATTAGTAGTGGGTCACGTGTTTTTAGTTTTGATTTTGATAAAGATGGCGACCTCGATCTTTTTGTTGGAGGAAGACTTGTACCTAAAAACTATCCATTACCTGCCAACAGCTATATTTTGGAGAATGTAAGTTCAAAAGGAAATCCGAAATTTATAGATGTTACCAAAAAAATTGCCCCTGAATTGGAAGGTATTGGGCTTGTTACCAACGCATCCTGGACAGATATTGACAATGATGGCTGGGTGGATCTGGTAATTGTGGGTGAATGGATGCCTATTACAATATTTAGAAATAATAAAGGTACGTTTGAGAATGTGACCAAAAAATTAAATTTAGATGATACAACAGGTTGGTGGTTTGGTTTAAAAGAAGGTGATTTTGATGAAGATGGAGATATGGATTTTATTGTTGGAAATTTGGGCTTGAATTATAAATACAAGGCCAATCCAACCGAAACGTTTGATATTTATTTTAATGATTTCGATAATAATAAATCGAATGATATTGTATTGAGTTATTTTAACGAAGGAGAAAAATTCCCTGTTAGAGGAAGGCAGTGTTCTTCTCAACAAATTCCGGCTATTAAGAAAAAATTTAAAAATTACGAAGCTTATTCTACAGCTACTCTTGCCGATATTTATACCGAACAAGACCTAGAAAAGTCTTTACATTACCAGGTAAAATCTTTTGCCAGTATTTATCTAGAAAATAAAGATGGTTCATTTATTGTACACAAACTACCCAATTTAGCTCAGGTATCGAATATCAATCAAATTATTGTGAGTGATTTTAATAAAGATTCACATTTAGATTTTGTGATAGCAGGAAATCTTTATGGTTCTGAAGTTGAAACTCCTAGAAACGACGCAAGTATAGGTTTGTTGTTAAATGGTGATGGAAAAGGAAATTTTGAAGCAATTGAAGCAAAAAGGAGCGGTTTATTTATTCCAGGTGATGTAAAAGATATGGCTACGATAAAGATCAAAGATCAAAATTATATTTTAGCAGCTAAAAATGAAGACTATATTCAGTTTGTCAGGATCGATTAAAAATTGAAATTATTTTCTATTGATTTAATGAGCGTCTTTGTTAAGAATTCAATGCAAATTTATGTTTAAGAAACTCTTTTCAACATTTCATATTCCGGTTAGATATCATTTTATTTTTTGGATTAGCTATTTTATTTTCAATTTTATACGATTCGGGAGCATTAATCATGATTATTGGTACTCGTTTAAATCGAATTTAGTTGAATTTCCTTTGAATATTATTATTAGTTATTTCACTATTTATTATTTAATTCCGAAGTATATTCTCAGTAAAAAGTATTTCAAATTTTTTATATGGTTTGCTGTTTCCCTGTTCCTATTTTATATGGTAAGAACAGCTTTAAATTATATTTTAGTAACCAAGAATATTTGGCCAGAAGCCGAAGGTTTGCACAAAGCCTTTTCATTTGACCATGTTGTTGAAGTAACCATTGGTGCGGTTTATGTAATTGCTTTTGTCTCTGCCATTAAGCTTACTTTTGAATGGATTAGAGAAAAAAGTAAAAATGACGAATTACAGAAAGTACAACTTCAAACAGAACTCAATTTCTTAAAAACTCAGATTCAACCTCACTTTTTTTTTAATACACTAAATAATCTTTACTCTTTAGTGATAAAAAAATCTCCTAACGCTCCAGATGTTGTGCTAAAATTATCTGAAATCATGCAATATGTTCTATATGAAGTTAAAGAACCAAAAATAAGCTTACTTAAAGAAATAAACTATTTGTACAGTTATCTCGAGTTGGAAAAACTTCGCTATGGAAATAAAGTGAAATCAAACATCCGTATTGAAGGAAATATTGATGATTTGGAAATTCCTCCCTTACTTTTTTTACCATTTATTGAAAATTGTTTCAAACATGGGGTTAAAAATAATGATAATGTAAAAGTTGACATTAGCTTTGAAATTAGTAGCAATTTCCTTTTCTTTACAGTAAAGAATACCATTCATAAAAATGAGTTAAAATCGGTAAAACACGGTATTGGAATTGAAAATGTAAACCGTAGATTAGAGTTGCTTTATGGTAATAAATACAAATTAGATACCAATATCAACAATAATATATTTCAAGTACGCTTAAAGCTCCCTATTAATGAAAATTAAATGTATCATAATTGATGATGAAAAACTTGCAGCAGATGTGATACAAGAACATTTGCAAGAGTTTCCGATTATGGATTTAATAGGAATCTATTCTAGCCCAATGGAAGCTTTAAACTCTATCGAAAAAGACAAAGTTGATGTTGTTTTTTTAGATATTAATATGCCTAAAATGAACGGTTTAGATTTTATCAAAAATATTGAATCTTCTACTAATTTTATCATAACAACAGCCTACAGAGAATTTGCAGTTGAAAGTTACGACTTAGATGTATTAGATTATCTGGTAAAACCAATACCATTTACCCGATTTTTAAAATCCATAAATAAAGTTTCTCAGAAAATTTATTCCGACAAAAAAATTGATCAGGAAATCAATCAATCGGATAAGTCATTTATTTTTTTAAAGGTAGATAAAAAGTTAATGAGGGTTAAATTCGAAGATATTTTTCACATAGAAAGTTTAAAGGATTATATCAAAGTTTTTACAAGAACCGGTGACTTTTTGGTTCATAAATCCTTAACAGGAATCACCGAAGAGTTACCTAGAAATCAGTTTCTTAGAATTCACAGATCCTTTACAGTTGCCTTGGATAAAATTGATGCTTTAGAAGGAAATTCTGTGTTAATTACGAATAAAAGAATTCCAATTGGAAGAAAATATATCAATCATGCTAAAAGTGTGATTCTAAACGATTAAATCCCGTATTTAATCCCCAAACTACACTTTTTAAATTGAATGTATAAATTTATATATTATTTATATACTAATTTAAATTTCTAATAATGTACCCTAAAATAACAAGCCTTTTCCTATTCTTTTTTATTTCATTTTCATACGCTGTACATAGTCAAAATCAAAATAGGAATAATACTGTTCCAGACGCAAGAATTCAAAAAAAAGTTGATTCTTTATTAAAATTAATGACTCTCGAAGAGAAAGTTGGCCAAATGAATCAGTACAATGGTTTTTATGATGTAACCGGACCTTCCCCAAAGGAGGGGAATTCTAAAGTCAAATACGATCAATTGAGTAATGGAATGGTTGGTTCTATGCTAACTGTACGAGGAGTTAAAGAAGTACGGGCAGTTCAAAAAATTGTAGTTGAAGAATCTAGATTAGGTATACCTCTAATTATAGGTTTTGATGTAATTCATGGGTATAAAACCATAAGCCCTATTCCACTAGCAGAAGCTGCCAGTTGGGATCTGGATGCCATAAAAAAATCAGCTGGTGTTGCAGCAATGGAAGCTGCTGCGGCAGGAATTAATTGGACCTTTGCTCCTATGGTTGATATATCTAGAGATGCCAGATGGGGAAGAGTAATGGAAGGCGCTGGAGAAGACCCTTTTTTGGCCAGTAAAATTGCAACAGCGAGGGTTACAGGTTTTCAAGGTGAAGATCTTTCATCTGTTCAAACCATTGCTGCCTGCGCAAAACATTTTGCAGCATATGGTTTTTCTGAATCAGGCAAAGAATACAATACCGTAGACATAGGAACTTCTACACTTTATAATATGGTTCTACCTCCGTTTAAAGCTGCTGCAGATGCAGGAGTTAAAACCTTTATGAACGGTTTCAACGAGCTCAATGGAATTCCGGTCACGGGAAATCAATTTTTACAAAGAGATATTCTTAAAAAAAGATGGAAATTTGAAGGTTTTGTTGTATCCGATTGGGCATCGATAGCTGAGATGACTTCATGGGGTTATGCAAAAAATTTAAAAGCAGCTGCAAAAAATGCTGTCGTGGCAGGATCTGATATGGATATGGAATCTAAAGCATATATAGATCATCTTCCGCAACTGGTAAAAGATAATGAAGTAGATGAGTCTCTTTTAGATGATGCTGTTAGAAGAATTTTAAGAGTCAAATTTGAGTTAGGTCTTTTTGATGATCCCTATAAATATTGTGATGAAGAGAGAGAATTAGCAACAATAGGTAATGCACAAAATAATGAAGCTGTATTGGATATGGCGAAAAAATCAATTGTCTTGCTAAAAAATGATAATCAAATCCTTCCATTAAAGAAAAGCGGACAAAAAATTGCTTTGATCGGTGCATTGGCCAGTGACAAAAACAGTCCATTAGGAAGTTGGAGAACTGCAGCTGATGATAATTCGGCTATATCTGTTTTAGAAGGAATGCAAAAATATTCTGGAAATACTTTAAGCTATCAAAAAGGAGCAGATGTAGTAACGGGTGAGACTGCATTTATTCATGAATTAAATATAAATTCTAATGATAAATCAGGGTTTAAGGATGCTATAGACCTTGCCAAACAATCAGATATTGTTGTTATGGTACTTGGTGAACACGGTTTTCAAAGTGGAGAAGGAAGAAGTAGAACCAATTTAGATCTACCCGGAGTACAACAAGATTTATTAGAAGAAGTTTTTAAGGTTAATGAAAACATCGTTTTGGTATTAAACAATGGTAGACCGCTTTCTATTACATGGGCAGATGAGCATATCCCTGCAATAGTTGAAGCCTGGCACTTAGGTACGCAAACAGGTAACGCGGTTGCACAAGTTTTATATGGAGATTATAATCCGAGTGGAAAATTACCAGTGAGTTTTCCAAGAAATATTGGTCAGGTTCCAATTTATTATAATTATAAAAGTACAGGAAGGCCATTAGCCTATGAAGATAAAAAAATGGTTTTTTGGTCACATTACAGTGATGTTGAAAACACACCACTATATCCATTTGGACATGGACTGAGCTATACTTCTTTTAAATATAACTGGCTTGACCTGGATAAAAATGTTTATGAGGTAAATGAGAAGATAAATATTTCTATAACAGTTAAAAATACTGGAGAAGTAGTTGGTAAAGAAGTAGTTCAGCTTTATATTCAAGATCTTTTTGCCAGTATAACACGGCCGGTAAAAGAGCTAAAAGCTTTTAAAATGATAGAGTTAAAACCGGGTGAATCAAAAAAAGTGAATTTCACTCTTGATAAAAATTCTTTAGGTTTTTATAATAATGAAGGAGAATATATTGTTGAACCAGGTAAATTTAAAATTTTTGCCGGGGGTAGCTCTTACACTTCTCTTGAAACGGAATTTGAGTTAAATTAGAATATTCACCCGGTGACTTAAAGTCACCGGGTGAATAAAGATTAGACACTTTAGATTTATAGTTTTTAATAATTTATTTATCGGATTGTAATTACAGGCAAGAAGATTCTTAAGTCTTAAGTCAAATTAACTTCTGCTTCTAACACTTCCTCCCGAATTGTCGCTTTTATTAACTTTTCTGGGGTTTCCTTTATATTTGATTCCAGAACCACTGGTTGCTTTTCCATCAAATGATCCGGTAACAAAAACTTTTATATCCGAACCACTTGATGAACGGGCAATACAGTTTTCAACTTCCATATCATAAGCAGATACAACACTACCACTTGAAGTACTCACATCAAAATTCACGGCATTTCCAGATAAGTTTATAATAGCACCACTTGATGAATTACTAATTAGATCATCAACATGTAATCTCAATTGAATTTGAGCTCCACTTGAAGAAGAAATTTTCATACGATTAGAAGAAAGCGTGTTTTCTGAATAAACCTCTGCCCCACTACTAACCAATATTTCATTTAAACTTTCGACAGATAAATGAATTTTTTTAGAACTGGCATTCCAAATATTCTTTTCCGAAGAAATAGTTAAAGTACCATTATTTACTTCTGTCTTGATTAGGTCATGCAAATTTTCATCTGCCTCAACAGCCAATGAAACATCACTATCTTTTGTAATATACACTTCAAGACCTCTGCTTACTTTAATTCTAACAAAGTCATTCGATATTTTTCTGTTTTTTGTTATTACATTTCCATTCCCTTTTACTCCGTCAAACATACAAGATGTTGTAGAAAAAACTAGAAATAGAGCTACTGATAATTTTAATAAGGTTTTCATAAGTTTATATTTATTTTTTTTAGTTTATACCTGCCTTCAAATATGCAAGTGTAACATTCGTAAATTCATTTCTATATTTTAATGAATTGGTATTCATGAATATTTCGTTTGTTATTTTTTATAAATTTATTATTGAAATTGTTACTTTCCTAAATTTTTATACTGAATTGTCAATTCATAAAGATGAACTGTATTTTTAGGTATTATTGAACAGAATCTGTTGTGCTTTTAATTAAAATTCCATTTTCATCTATTCTCACTTCAGCCTTGTCTTTTTCCTTATCTTGGACTTCAATACGAACTCCCGATCTGTCTATCTTCACATTAAATGACTCATTATCTCCAGATTTGTTACTATCATAATCTTCACAATCTAAACAGGTTAATCCTTTGGAAGTCATTTTAAAATAATGCTCTGCCATATCTCTATCATAAATATCCTGGATATTTTCAACATCATAAATAAATGTTCTGGCCGATTTATCAAAATATATTGTTTTATCGATTGGTACATACAGATCTATATATACTTTTTGTTCTCTGTATTTATGGTCTGCATCTGACAAAAAATAACCATCTAAATTCAGTTCATTATCCATTAAATCGAAACTATGACTAATCATTTGTGCATTTTCTCTTGCCTTTGTTCTACTAGAGCCCTGGGATTTTTTTCTTGTTTTAACATGAAAATTATCATCGTCCGATTGGTATACATTTAGTCTTATATTATTAGAGTAAATCTGCTCTGTATCATTTTCGTCAAATACGATATTATATCCCCATCGTCTTTTTAGTATTCCGTTATCCGATAATTTTTTATCATCTACCAATTTCAATTTCAACGTATCACTCTCAAAATAGGTCACTTCTTGACTTTCTATTACAGAACCATCATATGCCGTTTGCATGTATTGACGTGTTCCAAAATAAATGGTTACCAATAAGGCAACAATCCATATTCCAAGTAAGGATAATCTGGCAACTTTACCAATGGTTTTGGTATTATTAGACAATATTCTTAATCCTAAAGAGAATAAAAAGAAAAATGGAATTCCTACTAAAATAAAGGTCAAAATAGATATTGACCAAATTGGTAATCCAGAATTATTATATATCATTGAATTTTGATAAAACCAATCTTCATGAATAAAATCTAAAGATCCTACAGCGAATAAACCAATTAATAAACCTAAAATAGTCGAAACCGAAATAATCAATAATAAAACACCGATAAATTTTCCAATGACCATTAAAAAGGTTGTAATTATCCTGCCTAAAGTTTCTATAAAGTCTTGTGAACCTGACTTAGCTTTACTTTTATATTTTTTATAATCGGCATTCTTTACCTTATCTGTTACATCATCAATTCCATCTTTTACTCTTATCGAAGCTTCGGTAATCTCATCACGAATTTTTTTTTCTATATTGCTAATATTAACCGGTTCGCCTTCCATCTCCAGTTTTTCAGAAGTGGTAACCGCCTCGGGTAATAATATCCATAAAATTGGATAAACTAAAAATCCAAATCCAAATCCAAACGCGGCAATTAACCATCCAATACGAACCCAAATTACATCTACACTTAAATAGTGTGCCATTCCGGAAGAAACTCCTCCCAAGAATTTATCACTACCATCCCTATATAGTTTTTTTGCTTTTCTCTTATTATAGGCTCCGTAATTATCGTCGCTAAAAATCTCATCATCAACCATATAATCTTCAGGCTTACCCATAACATCAATAACTTCGTCAATGTCATTTTCATTGATCACTTGTCTAACATCTTTTACTTTTTCAGATAAAAGTTCTCCAATTCTCGATTCGATGTCTGTAATTATTTCATCTCTTCCTTTCGGATCATCACTTAATGAACGACGAACTGCGTCTAAATAATTTTTCAGTTTCTGATAAGCAATTTCATCAATATGAAAAAATATTCCTCCTAGATTTATGTTTATTGTCTTATTCATTTTTTTGTTGATTTTGATTTTGTATTATTCTTTGTAACTGTACTCACTGCATTCACCAAATCACTCCAGGTGGAATTTAATTCGGTTAAAAATATTTTGCCCGTTTCCGTGAGGCCGTAATATTTTCTCGGTGGTCCCGATGTAGATTCTTCCCATCTATAGTTCAAAAGGCCAGCATTCTTCAACCTTGTTAACAATGGGTAAACTGTTCCTTCAACTACAAGCAACTTTGCATCTTTTAATCTGGATAGGATTTCAGAGGTATAAGCATCTTCATTTTGTAAAATAGATAATATACAGAATTCTAAAACTCCTTTACGCATTTGTGCTTTTGTGTTTTCTATCTTCATGTTTGTTCTTTTTTATTTAATTATTCTCTCCAATTGCTTTACAAAATCAAAACAAAAAGAGTTGAATTGAATTAATGATAAAAATTACGATGGTAACGATTAATGAGATCATGATATTTGATTTTTATTTAATGAACTTTATAGTTAGGGGGTATTTATAAACTTCGCCTTGATTTGCTCTTGTTGCTGCCATAATTATTAAAACAAATTTAATTACAGATAATATGCCAATAAAAGTTCCAAGACTTAATAATCCGAACAGATCAAAATGATGCAATTCGGTAAATATGGTTCGAAAAGCAAAAGACATAATTGATAAACCAAGTACAAACGTGTATAATAAATAACTCAGATTAAAATTAATTGCTTCTTTGCCATTTTTATCAATAAAATCGCTTTCGCGTTTTTTTAATTCCCAAAAAATGAGAGGGGCTATTACACCTCCAAATGGAAAAACGTAACCGAAAAAAGCGGAGAGATGTAATAAAAATGCATTGTTTTGATCGTTTTTGTATGACATAATTTAATTTGTATAATACTATCTTATGCAAATATATATATAAAAACTAATACTATGCAATACAAAGTACTATAATTTAACATATATTTAACATTTCAATGATTGCCTGGAATTGTCGAAAATGTTGTACATTGTGGGCTTATAGACATAAAATGAGCAAATTTACCGTAAAAAAATTAAATCGATTTTTGTTATTTAAATTACCTTCTGCATATATTTCGGGCATCAGAGTTAGCTCAATTAACGATAAAGAAGCATTGGCAACGGTAAAACACCAATGGATAAATCAAAATCCATTCAAATCATTGTACTGGGCTACTCAAGGAATGGCATCTGAACTGGTAACCGGAATTTTGGTCATGAAAAAGATCCACGAAAGTGGTAAAAAGATATCTATGTTGGTAACAACCCAAACAGGTAATTTCACCAAAAAAGCAATTGGTAAAATCACTTTTATATGTAGTGATGGAGATCGAATTCAAGAAACGATCGATCTGGCAATTAGTTCTGGAGAAGGCCAAACGCTAATAATGACAGCTGAAGGATTTAATGAAGAATTTGAGAGCGTATCGAAATTTGAATATACCTGGAGTATTAAAATGAAGGAGTAGTGTAAAGTCCTGATGGCTATCGGGATAAGTTTTAAGTTAAAAAAAATCTCTTTTATCTCTTTTCTTTTCTCTATTTCTATTCTTTTTTCTATTCTCTTTTCTCCAAACAATAACCATACAAAAATAGTAGACAAAATAAAATCAACCCCCTAAACCAAGCCTAATGAAAAAAATTCTTTTCCTAATCTTATTAAGCTGTACTATAGCTTTCAGCCAACAAAAATCTAAAAGTGAAACCGAAATATTATGGGATACTTATGGAGTCCCTCATATTTTTTCTAACAATGAATTCGATTTGTATAAAGCCTTCGGATGGGCACAAATGAAAAATCATGGTAATCTAATCTTGAGAATCTATGGTGAATCAAGAGGAAAATCTGCTGAATATTGGGGCACCAATGTTGATCAAGACAGGATGATACTTTTAATGAATCTGCCAACCACTGCAGAAAACACCTACAAGGATCTTACTGATAAAGAAAAATTAATTATTGAAGCATTTACAAGAGGAGTTAATAATTATATAAAAGCAAATCCGGATAAAATTGCTGAGAAATATAAAATAGTTTTACCTGTGAAACCGGTAGACGTCTATACCCATATGCTTAGGGGCATGTATTATGAATTTTTAGTGCAAGGCGAATTTTATAAAGGTAAAAAATGGAAAAAAGGATCTAATGCCTGGGCTGTCTCTCCAAAGAACACAAAAAACGGGAATTCCATTTTATTAGCAAACCCGCATTTACCCTGGACAGATGAATATGCATCGTATAAATTTTTTGAATGTCATTTTAATTTGAATGGCGATAATCTTTACGGAGTTACCACCATTGGCACACCAATAATAGCAATTGCTTTTAATGATAATTTAGGTTGGACGCATACGGTTAATACTTTGGATAATACCGACTTATATGAATTGAGCATAAAAGATGGAAAATATTTACTGGATGGTGAATATCTGGATTTTGAAGTAGAAAATCACATTTTAAAATCAAAACAAAAAGATGGCAGTATTAAAACAGATACTTTGATTAGAAAAGTATCTAAACATGGAGTTGTTGTTTCTGAAAAAGATGGCAAAGCCTTAGCCCTTCGTTTTCCATATATGGATAATCCGCCACATATGACACAACAATGGTATGACATGGGAAAAGCGACTAATTTAAAAGAATTTCAAACTGCTTTAAATGAAAATGCGGTTCCGTTATTTAATGTTGTATATGCAGATAATAAGGGTAATATTTTCTATTCTTTTCTTGGAAATCTACCCGATAAAAAAGGAGAATGGAAAGATTGGAGAGGTATTGTCTCTGGTGATAAAAGTGAACTCATTTGGGATACGTATCACTCTTATGATGAATTTCCAAAATTATTGAATCCTAAAAGCGGTTGGTTGCAAAATGCCAATGAAGGGCCTTACACTTCAACTATCCCTCAAGAGATTGATTATGAGGCATATGATAAAGATTTCTCTGTTAATAATATGACTTTTAGACCGCAACAATCGGCAAGTTTATTAATTAACAAAAACGAACTTACTTTAGAAAAGCTTGTAGAATTAAAACATGCAACCAATTCATCTCTATTTAATCGAATTAAAGATGATCTTGAAGCTTTAAGAGAAATCAATAAAGACAGTCTTACTAATGCTGCTCTGGATGTGTTAAAGAACTGGAATGGTGAGTTCAATAAAGATAGTAAAGGCGCTGTTTTATTTGTCAATTTATACTTTTCATTAGACAGAGGAAGCTTGTTTAAGAAAGAATGGTCTTCAGACCACCCTTTAAGCACACCTGATGGATTTAAAAACCCAGAAGAGGTACTTGCCAAACTTAAGGGCACTTCTGATTTTATGATAAAAACATTTAACACTTTAGAAGTTCCTTATGGATCTGTTTTTAGAATCAAAATTGGTGAACATGAAATTGGAGCCAACGGTGGTTTTGGAAGCTTAGGCATATTTAGAACTTTGGCTTTTTCAAAGGGTGAAGATGGCAAATTTTATGCATTTCATGGAGACGGTTATGTTTGTGCTACCGAGTTTGGTAAAGAAATAAAAGCAAAAGTGATATTAGGCTATGGTAATGCCAGCCAACCGGGTAGCAAACATATTGGAGATCAATTGGTTTTATTTGATAAAAAAGAATTACGTGATGCTTGGATAAAAAAGAGTGATATAGAAAAAAATCTGGAAGAAAGAGAGCTTATAAAATGATTTGAATAGCCCTTTAATTTTCCGTTTTTTTAATTGTTTCAATAAAAGTATTCAACTGTTTACCGTATTTTGAATTTTTAATTTTAGGAGTCAAAGATTTATTAATAGTATCTAAAAGTTTGATATTAGCATTGACCAATTCCGTTAAAGCGATATAAGGAGCAACTTCATAGTCAGAATTATTAACTGCAAAATTTGTAGTATATAAATATATTCTTCTATTTAAATTTTTCAATTTCTTGTTAATTATATCTAAAGAGTCTTGCACGCCAGATTTTCTCGCTTCAAATTCTTCTTTGATCAAGTCTAAGTTTTGATTGCTGAATTTCTTTTTGATCTCTAAAAACTTATCTAATAATTCTTGGTTCTTCGAACCTGATATTTTAGCTTTTAATTCAAATTTATCCAACCTTGAAGATATAATTATTGTATCCTTTTCTCCAAAAAAAGCAATTTTCTTATTACTGTTGCCCATCGTTAAAAAGTATACCTCAGGACTCATTACCACATCGGTTAACAAGAATTGATCCGTACCATTCACATAAATAGAATCAACTGAAATAATAATAGAGTCCATTTGCTTTTG
>VAPL010035053.1_pt1 | contig 12675 bp, 8 predicted proteins | sample 3395061 | NCBI WGS metagenome assembly VAPL01 (sample SAMN08290444, study PRJNA428436) | hydrothermal vent metagenome | isolation source: Deep-sea hydrothermal vent chimney 2 | place: Pacific Ocean: Juan De Fuca Ridge | depth 2182 m m
GCAGGAGTTCCACCCACATCGTGTACATCTTCCATTAGATATTGTCCACTTGGTTTTAAATCTGCTATAACCGGAGTTCTATCACTAATTCTTTGAAAATCATCTAAACCAAAATCAATATCTGCAGCATGTGCAATTGCCAAAAAATGCAACACCGAATTCGTAGAACCACCTAAGGCGTTTACAAGTGTAATTGCGTTTTCCAATGATTTTTTAGAAATGATATCCAAGGGTTTGAGATCTAATTCCAATAAATTTTTAATTGCATTGGCTGTTCTGGTAGCTTCTTCATCTTTCATAGGGTTTTCTGCTGGCAAAGAAGAATTAAACGGCAATGAAAAACCCATGGCTTCAATTGCAGAAGCCATCGTATTAGCCGTGTACATTCCGCCACAAGCTCCCGGACCAGGGCAAGCCTTTTTGATGATATTTTTAAATTCAATGGCATCAATTGTTCCTGCCACCTTCTTTCCCAAGGCTTCAAAAGCAGAAACAATATTTAATTTTTCTCCATTGTGACAACCAGATGCTATAGTACCACCATAAACCATAATACTCGGTCTGTTTAATCGCAACATGGCCATTACAGATCCAGGCATATTTTTATCGCATCCCACAACCGGAATCAAGGCATCATAGCTTTGCGCATTGACTACCGTTTCCATAGAATCGGCTATGATATCTCTCGAGGGTAATGAGTAATTCATTCCCGAAGTTCCCATAGAAATACCATCACTAACTCCAATAGTATTAAAAATCAAACCAACTTGATTCTTCGTATTTACTTCAACCTTTATTTGAGCAGCCAATTTATTTAAATGCATATTACAAGGATTACCATCGTAACCTGTACTTGCAATTCCAATTTGAGGCTTATTCATATCCTCATCAGAAAATCCAACAGCATATAACATAGCTTGAGCAGCCGGCTGGGTTTCGTCTTGGGTTAATCTTTTACTGTGTTTATTTAAATTATTCATCAATTTTTGTTGTATCTAAAAACCTTAATTTTTACGAATCAAAATTTATCTTTTATCAATAATCTTCAAAAATAGAAAGGGTTCAAAGCATGCGTTTCATTTTATTTTTTTTATTACAATATCCAATTCCTGCAAGAGATGTGTAACGCTCTTATTTACAGAATTTTAAATAAAGTTATTTACAAAGTTTAAAACATAAAAAAACCTCCCTGAAAAGGAAGGTTTTTAAAATTATGATATCACAAAATACTTCCTATTCTTTCAAAATTGAAATACTAAAAATATTAATGACATTATTTTTTGGTAAATTGATCTTCATACTTTTTTCTTGATGAGCAAATATAGAAAAAATTTACTTGTAATTTAAAAGGGCCTTTCTCTTGATAATAGATTCTACCGATACATTTTCAATTTTACTTTCCAGCCATGAAATTATGTCTAAATACATAAATGATCTTTTTTCGTAAGGATGGTTTTCAAATACTTTTAATTCTTTATGTAATTTAACAAAGGCAGCTTTTAATTCGTGTGGGTAAATATTGCTTAAGCTTCGCAAGAAAATTATAAATTTTTTCTGTACAAGATGCAGCTCATTCATTTTGATTAAAAATTTATAGGTTGACCTAATAAGTGATTCTAAATTTTGATCTAAACCTGCCTCATAATGAGCTACAAGATTAAGTATGCGAGAAAAACACAAAAGATCTTCCCTCATTTTTAGATCTTTATTTTTAATTATTTTTTCTAAATAAAAAATACATTCTTCATTCTGGTTATTTCCAAAATACAAACTCGCGAACTTATAATAGAAAACCATGATATGATGCTGGTCAATCTTCCTTTTATGTGATTCAATCTCTTCCAAAACTTCTGGGACAAGATCTATTCCTTTTTTAAAATCACCCTGTAAAAAGTACAGATTGATCTTATTTAAATACAGATATAAAAATGCAAGTGATTCTGTATTTCCATTCAAAGAAAAATTATGCTGTGTGATTTCATCTTCCAAATAATTGATAGTTGATTTGAATTTAGTTACGTGCTGAATTAAAAACAAAGATTCTAATAAATAATTAATCCCCTTTAAATAAAAAACAGGGTTGTTTTTTTTCATTTCAGGGTTATCATAAAAAAGGTCAACCCATTTTTGAGAATACTTATAGCAGGAAACAAAATCCTGAGTTATGAAATTGTACCACAGATATGCCTTGTACAAAAAAAGTTTCTCTTTAACTCCTAAAGTGCTATATTCATAATCAGGTAAGTTGTTCTCAAAATAATTTTTTACCTGTTCAAAATCGGCATCAGTACGTACATATCCTTTTTTTAATAAAATACTGTACAATTGTAATGACAAATTAGATAATTTGCTCAACAAAACAGTTCTATCACTCAATTCTGTTGATTGAGAGGTTAAATCATCCGCACGAGTACTTAAACTACGAGTAATATATTGAGATTCTATAATTTTCTCGAGTTCAACTATTTCATATGCCAAATTACCTTCTTCATGTGAAATAGCAATTGTTTTTGCTTTATCCAATATTTTAAGGCTCTGTTTGTGCAGACCTTTATTGTATAATATTGTTGCGAAATCAAGTTGCTCACGAATTTGTGTTTTTATATTTTGATGAAATGGATTTAACTTTAAACTCACCAAAATTTGTCTGTAAAGATGTGCTTTTGAGTTAGATACTTGTTGCTTTTTTATATTCGTTTTTTGCAGAATTATTCTTTCACTAAACTCATCCATTTTATCCAAAATCGAAAATAAGGCCATGAAATTTTTTTCAGAATTACCACCTAGTCTGCCAGCATATAATTTGAATTGTCTTTTTTCTGACTTTGACAAGGATTTCACTAATAAAAAAAGGGAGTCTGTTTTTTCCATAGACATCGTAAAAATATATAGCTAACTATCTGTTTTTAATTATATTAAACTATATCAAAATAATTTGAATATAGTAAACAAATAGAATAACAAAATCAATTTTCTTGCTTTAAATCTATTTTTGATTATTCAAAAGTGATAAAAATTATTTAATAATGAGTAAAAATCAAGTCCAAATATTTGACACCACATTAAGAGATGGGGAGCAAGTTCCTGGTTGTAAGTTAAATACAGATCAAAAATTAATTATCGCTCGACGTTTAGATCTACTTGGAGTAGATGTAATAGAAGCAGGATTTCCTATTTCTAGTCCGGGTGATTTTAAATCGGTAGTTGAAATAGCCAAACTAGTAAAAAATGCGACCGTTTGTGGGCTTACGAGAGCAAATAAAAACGACATTGATGCTGCTGCCCAAGCGCTAACCTATGCGGTTAAACCGAGAATCCATACAGGAATAGGCACTTCCGATTCTCATATTAAATACAAATTCAACTCAACACGTGAAAAAATTATTGAAAGAGCAAAAGATGCTGTGAAATACGCAAAATCTTTTGTAGAAGATGTAGAATTTTACGCCGAAGATGCTGGTAGAACAGACAACGATTATTTAGCCAGGATCTGTGAAGAAGTAATTAAATCGGGTGCAACCGTTTTAAATATTCCAGACACTACGGGTTATTGTTTACCCGAAGAATACGGTGCAAAAATGAAATATTTAAGAGAAAATGTAAAGGGTATTGAAAATGTAATTTTATCTTGTCATTGTCATAATGATTTGGGTATGGCTACAGCCAATTCGATTGCCGGAATACAGAACGGTGCCAGGCAAATAGAGTGCACCATAAATGGTATTGGTGAAAGAGCGGGAAACACAGCTTTAGAAGAAGTTGTTATGATTTTGAAACAGCATCCTTATTTAAATTTAGACACCAATATAAATACACAGTTGTTGTACGGCACAAGTCAAATGGTGCAACATCATATGGGAATAAATGTACAACCCAATAAAGCTGTAGTTGGAGATAATGCCTTTGCTCATAGTTCTGGCATTCACCAGGATGGTGTAATAAAAAATCGTGCAACATACGAAATAATGAATCCCGAAGATGTTGGTGTGAATGAATCGTCAATTGTATTAACTGCCAGAAGTGGTAGAGCAGCATTGGCATACAGAGCCAAAAAAATAGGATTTGAATTAACCAAAATAGAATTAGACAAGGTCTATCCTGAGTTTTTAAAATTTGCCGATAAGAAAAAAGAAGTTCGAGATGAAGATATCGAAACTATTATAGAATTTAGTGAAATAAATATCACTAAATTTGCATCTTAAATAGTAGCGAAATGGACTTAAAAATTGCTGTTTTATCCGGTGATGGAATCGGACCAGAGGTAATTGCGCAAGGTGTAAAAGTACTGGAAGCAATTGCAAAAAAGTACAAACACAATTTTACTTTTACCAATGCTCTTGTTGGAGGAGCTGCCATAGATAAAACAGGTAATGCCTTGCCAGATGAAACTTTACAAATTTGTAAAGAATCTGATGCCATTTTATTTGGCGCTATTGGAGACCCTAAATACGATAATGACCCAGATGTTAAAATAAGACCCGAACACGGTTTGCTTAAATTAAGAAAGAGTTTAGGTTTATTTGCAAACATCAGACCTTTAAGAACTTACGAACCTTTGATGCACAAATCGCCCATTAAAGAAAAGGTAATAAAAAATACAGATTTTATTATTTTTCGAGAATTAACCGGTGGTATTTATTTTGGTGAAAAAAAAGTAAGCGACGATGGCTTGTCGGCATCAGATAATTGTTTTTACACTACAGATGAAATAGATAGAATTGCTCATTTGGCATTTAAATCTGCAAAAACAAGACGAAAAAAATTAACTTTAGTAGACAAAGCCAATGTATTGGAGACATCTCGATTATGGAGAAAAAGAGTAAGAATAATTGCAAAAGAATATCCCGAAGTAACTCTTAATTTTTTATATGTAGATAATGCTGCTATGCAAATTATCGTTAATCCTCGTCAGTTTGATGTCATACTAACCGATAATATGTTTGGCGATATCTTATCTGATGAAGCGAGTGTTATTTCAGGTTCTATTGGATTGCTAGCTTCTACATCATTAGGTGAGAGCTCTTTTCTTTTCGAGCCTATTCACGGTTCATTTCATGAATTAAAAGGTAAAAATATAGCAAATCCGTTGGCAACCATCCTATCGGCAGCGATGCTTTTAGAACATTTTAATTTGCACGAAGAAGCAGATGCAATTAAAAATGCAGTTGAGAAATCGATTGAACTTAATATTACAACACCCGATTTAAATTCTACCAAAAAGTTTGCGCATACAACAGATGTCGGTCAATTTATCTCCGAATATATTATCGACAAAAAGAGTGTATTGTACCATATTGAAAATATTTCATTAGGACAATCAACCATTATTTAATTTAACTTTTGTTTTGAAAAAAGGAGTAATTAAAATTACTCCTTTTTTTTTGTAGATTTAAGCATTAATTCTAAAAATCAATTTATGCAATTTTCAGATGTTGTTAACTTCAGGCGATCTGTTAGAAAATACGACCCCAATAAACCAATCGATGCAAATATTGTAAAACAGTGCATCGAACGAGCCACTCTTGCACCGAATAGCAGTAATATGCAATTATGGGAATTTTATCATGTAATAAATTCAGATAAATTAAAAGCCTTGTCTAAATATTGTTTTGATCAAAGTGCTGCAGAAACAGCGCAACAAATGGTTGTGGTTGTTGTAAGAAAAGATTTGTGGAGAAAAAGAGCAAAAGCTAATTTAGATTATATCAACAAGGTTGCAAAAGGAAAAGATCCAAAAGATTACAACCGAAGAGAAAAATTTGCAGAAACCTATTACAAAAAGCTCATACCTATTACTTATTTTGATTTTTTTGGAATTTTTGGCTGGGTAAAATACAGTATTTACTGGTTGATAGGTCTTTTCAGACCCATCTATCGACAAGGCAGAAGAAGCGATATTCGTATAGTTGCTCATAAAAGCGCAGGCCTCGCTGCCCAAACTTTTATGTTGAGTATGGTTGACGTGGGATATGATACTTGCCCAATGGAAGGCACGGATACCCTGCGGATCAAAAAATTATTGAACCTGCCTTTTGGAGCAGAAATTAATATGGTTATCTCTTGTGGCATTCGTATTCCTGAAGGGATTTTTGGAGAGCGATTTAGAATTCCGTTTGATGAAATATATAAAACTGTTTAGGTTGTCTGTTTTTATTTTTTCTCGAGATAGCACAGATTTAATATCTAAAGCTCTGCATAAAACTATATCATTTTATCATTCTAACATCCTATCATTTAATCCTTAACTCAATATTTCATTGCCAATCAATTTATAAACTTTTGACTTTTGACTTTGACGATCCCCAAATATATTTGACCGGTTTTTATCAATTTCCTCAATCATAAATAATCGATTTTAAACCCCTTTGCCCTTTGGGAATCTCCCCTTAAAAATGGGAGAAGTTGATCTGTGTTTAAAATAATACCTTCAAATTCTCGCTTCCAACTCCCAACTGTTCACTTCTCAATACTAAATACTTTTTTCTATTGACTTTAGACAAAAAAATGAATTTAACATTTTATCATTAACGCATGGTATCATTCATGCTTTATTTGTAAACTTTGTTTTTATTTTTCGACTTTTAGATGACCCAATACAATTACAAAATCATACCATGTCTAAAGAAAGTATCCTACAAAGTATTCGCAACAACAAAAAAAGTTTTCAAATTGATTTTAGTTTAAAAGCTAAAACAGAAACTTTCACAAATGATCTGTTTTATATTTTATTCGACTCAAATGTATCTATGATTGAAAATATTGATGATCTTGCCGAGTTATTTACAGAAATTACAACGATTTCCTGTACCCATCCCGGATTTAATTGCAAAAAAGTTTGGAAAAGATTTTTGGTTCAATTACCTAAAATTCTGGATCAATTAAACCAGGATGCAAAGTGTATTTATCTTCATGACCCAGCATCGAATAGTATAGAAGAAGTTATTTTGGCTTATCCCGGTTTTTATGCAATAGCAGTTTATAGATTGAGTCATGAGTTTTATAAACAAGGTATGCCTTTAATTCCTAGAATGATGAGCGAATACGCACATCGGTTAACCGGAATTGATATTCACCCGGGAGCTCAAATTGGCTCGCCTTTTTTTATCGATCATGGAACTGGAGTGGTAATTGGAGAAAGTACAATCATAAAAGATCATGTAAAACTTTATCAAGGAGTTACCCTTGGTGCCTTACAGGTTTCTAAAGAAATGAAAAATAAAAAACGACATCCTACTATTGAAAACCATGTAACTATATATGCAAGTGCTACCATTTTAGGAGGAGAAACAGTGATTGGAAAGAATTCAACAATTGGAGGTAATGTTTGGTTAACAGAATCGGTACCTGAGCATGCAATTGTTTATCACAAGCCACTAACCAAATTAAAAATGAAGAAAATAGAAAATAAAGTCAATCAATTATAGTAAATTTATATTCTATAATGTCATTCTAACTAAATTTACCTACTGCTAACTATTTAAATATCAATGTTATATTATGCATACTAAAAATATATTAGACCTTATAGGAAATACACCTCTTATAAAAACAGAAAATCTTATCCATAATAAAGATATTACCCTTCTTTTAAAGTTAGAAGGAAATAATCCGGGAGGAAGTGTTAAAGATCGACCTGCATATAATATGATCAAATCTGCCTTGGAAAGAAATGAGATAGGTAAAGAGGATATTTTAATTGAGGCAACTAGCGGTAATACCGGAATTGCCATGGCGATGACCTGCAAATTATTGGGTTTAAATATTGAATTAATTATGCCTGGAAATGCAACCAAAGAACGTATTCAAGTGATGGAATCATATGGTGCCAAGGTTACTCTAACTGATGCAGACCGAGGAACAGAAGGCGCAAGAGATTTTGCCGATGAAATGCTGAAAAAAGGTAATTATAAAATGTTAAATCAATATGCAAATGATGACAATTGGAAAGCACATTATAAAACAACCGGGCCGGAAATATGGAGAGATACAAATGGAGAAATTACCCACTTTGTTTCAGCTATGGGAACTACAGGCACTATAATGGGAGTATCCACCTTTTTAAAAGAAAAGAATCAAAATATTCAAATCATTGGTGCACAGCCCACTGATGATTCTAGCATACCTGGAATTAGAAAATGGCCGGTTGAATACTTGCCAAAAATTTTCAATCCAAAAAAAGTAGATCAGATAATTGAAATAAGTGAAACTGAGGCCCGAAAAATGACAAAAAGACTTGCATTAGAAGAAAGTGTCTTTGCAGGTATGAGCAGTGGTGGTGCTGTTACAGCTGCTTTAAAACTGGCCGATCAAATAGATAAAGGTGTAATTGTTACTGTTGTTTGTGATAGAGGAGATAGATATTTGTCATCTGATTTATTTGAGATTTCTTAGTTTATCATTTTATAATACTTGTTTTATAATTCATCAACTTCAAATTTTCTTTAGAGAGAACAATTAATTTTATTTAAATTTGAGCTATTCGAATTTTAAATAAATTTATATTAGTTTCTATGAAATTATTTTATGCTAAAATTACCAAGTTTTTAAGTCCATTTTTCAATACCAGAGCTGCAGGGATATATATACTTTTATTCGCTCTATCAATAGCAATTGCAACTTTTATAGAAAACGATTTCGGAACCAGTTCGGCTCAAAAAGTAATATTTAAATCCAGGTGGTTTGAGCTTTTACTTTTATTATTTAGTATTACTATAATTGTAAATATTATTAAATTTAGGATGATTAGACAAAAAAAATGGTCTTTACTCTTATTTCATTCTGCAATAGTTATAATTATACTTGGTGCAGCCATTACAAGATATGTGGGTTTCGAAGGTATCATGCATATCCGAGAAAACGACACATCAAATCGCTTTCTTTCATCCAATACTTTTTTAAATTTTAGAGTAAATAAAGATAACGAAGCATTTAATTTTAGTGAAAAGGTATTATTTGCCAGCTTAGGAAATAACAATTGGGAAGAATCATTTTTAATTGGAAACGATTTAATTGAAGTTAAAGTAATTAAATTTTTACCAAACCCAAAGCAGGTTATTATTAAAAGCATTGAAGGAAAGCCCATTTTAAAAATAGTAGTTGCGGGAATTAATGGCAGAGAAGAATATTTTATCAGTAAAGGAGAAACCAAGAAAATTAGAAATATTATATTTAATTTCAAAGAAAATCAAATACCAGATGCGATAAATATTGTTTACAACAATGATTCTTTGTTGTTTAAAACGAATAAAACTCTTAGCCAAATGGTAATGGCTACCCAAAAAAAAGACACAATCTATCCATCAAACAACTATAAACCTTTGAAATTACGCTCATTATACTCTGATGGTATGAATAATTTTGTTTTACCTGAATTTAGTAAAAGCGGTAAAATTAGAATAGAATCGGAAAGTAAAAAAGTTCAAAGTCAGAGTCTAACAGCACTTTTAATGGAAGTCTCTGTTAATGGCAAACAACAAGAATTGTACGTTTATGGTCAAAAAAATGTAGCAGGCAGATTTCAGAAATTCAATTTTGACGATTTGAATTTAGAAGTTTCTTACGGCTCAAAAGAGGTTACTCTACCTTTTTCAATTAAATTAAACCAATTTATTTTGGATAAATACCCGGGAACAAACAGTGCTTCTTCTTATGCCAGTGAAGTTCAATTAATTGATGATCAGAATAATGTTCAAAAAGATTTTCGAATTTTTATGAATAACATTTTAAATTATAAAGGCTATCGTTTTTTTCAATCATCTTTTGATAAGGATGAAAAAGGGACCTATTTAAGTGTAAATAATGACTATTGGGGTACCTTGATTTCTTATATCGGATATACCTTATTGACAATAGGAATGCTTCTGACACTTTTTAGTAAGAAAACAAGGTTTTATCTGGTCATTCAAAAAATAAAAAAATTAAGAGCAAAGAATCCTACTTTTATTTTTTTATTTTTTCTACTGTCCTCTCATTTTATTCAAGGACAAATTCAAAAAGATGATCTAAATATTAATCATATTGTTGCAAAAGATCATGCAAATAAATTCAGTAAACTTATAGTTCAGGATTTTAAAGGTAGAATGAAACCGGTTCATACTTTGTCTCGAGAATTATTAAGAAAGTTATCTAGAAAAGAAAGCTTATTTGGACTAAGTGCCGATCAAATTATGTTGAGTATGTATATTAACAGTAAAGATTGGTACGATGTTAGCATTATTAAACTTGGTAAACACAAAGACATTCAAAGAAAATTGGGTGTTTCTGGAGAGTTTGCATCTTATAAAGATTTCTTTTTAACAAATGGAAATTATAAATTAAAGCAAGAAATGCAAGAAATTTATAATCTCAAACCAATTGACAGAGGAGTTTATGAAAAAGAATTATTAAAAATTGATGAAAAAGTTAATATTCTTAGTATGATGTTTTCCGGAAGTTTGTTAAAAATAATTCCAGATATTAATAATTCAAATAATAGCTGGGTTTCTAATCATCAGCACAGCACCAATCAAAACCACAAAGGAGAAGACATTTCAAATAAATTTTTCAATGCCTACAACCAAGCCTTATCTAAAGCTATTCATTCAAATAATTACATAGATGCCAATAATCTTTTGAATGAACTTCAAGATTATCAAAATAAATATGGTGGAGAAGTAATGCCTACCAACAGTAAAGTTAAAGCTGAAATTTTTCTCAATAATTCAAATCTGTTCAATCGTTTGGCATTGCTTTATGTGATACTAGGATTAGCTTTTTTGTCTTTTTTATTTCTATCTGTTTTTAAGCCTGGTATAAACTTAAAAATGGTTTACAAAATTTTATTTTCAATAGTATTAATAGGGTTTGCTATCCATACATTAGGGTTGGGATTAAGATGGTATGTTTCGGGAAGAGCTCCATGGAGTAATGGTTACGAATCTATGATCTATATTGCCTGGACCACAACGCTGGCAGGTGTACTGTTTACAAGAAAATCATTAGGTGGTTTAGCCGCAACAATGGTATTAGCAGCTACTATTTTATTAGTCTCTATGTTGAGCTTTCTCGACCCGGAGATAACACCATTAGTTCCGGTTTTAAAATCATATTGGCTTACCATACATGTATCATTAGAAGCCGGTAGTTATGGATTCTTAATGTTAGGTGCATTCATTGGTATGATCAATTTGACTTTGATGATATTTTTGAAAAAATCAAATAAAACTAGGATTTCTAATATCATAAAAGAATTGTCATATATAAGTGAATTAACGTTGATAGGTGGATTGATCATGGTTAGTATTGGCACTTATTTAGGAGGTGTTTGGGCCAATGAATCGTGGGGAAGATATTGGGGTTGGGATGCAAAAGAAACATGGGCTCTTATTACTATACTTGTATATGCATTTATTCTCCATTTGAGATTGATCCCAAAATTAAATAGTTTATTTCTTTATAATGTTTTGACTATTTTCGGACTTGCAACTGTTATAATGACTTATTATGGTGTGAATTATTATTTATCAGGGTTGCATTCATATGCTACCGGTGATCCTATACCCATTCCAAATTGGGTTTATATAGTAGTTACATCAATTGTAATTCTGAGTAGTTTAGCCTTTATTAAGAAGAAAAAATACAATATTTCCTAACCTTAATACAAGTTAAGGTAAGATCACACCGTTTTCAAGAATTAATTCATATTTATAACCTGCGCCAAAATCTTTATTTAACGATACCGTAGCTTTGATAGTAATTTCAGAACCCTCTTTAACAAAAGTATCTGATGTTATTACAAGGTCATAATCGTCTTTGCTTCCATCTTTTAGATGAATCCAATTCCTACCCATAATATTAGGGTTAATTTTTACACATATACCACTCAATTGCACTGTTTTACCTTTATATTTATTTAGGTTTGCCACTAGTTCAGCTATTTTAATCGATCCCGTTTTCTGATTGTTGTTCAAGGTATTTGTTGCTGAATTTACTTTATCTTTTTGTTGATTATCCTGGCTTTTAATATTTTTATTTCTATTCTCATTTCCATGATTCGATTGTACTAAACTGGTAACCAAGTAGATTTTTTCAAAGGTTTTATTGTGCTCTTTACTTTCAAAATTCGTTTTAAGTAAACCCCCTTTATAAAAATAAGTTCCACCAATGTCAATTTTTTGTTTTAACGTTGCAATCCAAAATTGCTTATCATTTTCTTCTACTTTTAGATAAACATATTTCGTTGTTTCAAGAATATCTAAAACTTTAACTTGATGCATTTCATTATTAAGTGATTGATTTGAAGCAGTATTAGTTTCCGGCGAAGGTTTATCTGAAAACACTCCTGATTCTTTTTCCGGATTTTTACTACTTTCAGATGAAATTACTTTAGGGTCATTATTACAGGAAACAATAATCATTAGTATAATGGTGATGGATACTATTCTCAATTTTAAAATCATAATTTTACTTTTTTCTTTTATTTCTAAATCGTTTTATAAGCTTTGTATAAATTCTATAATTATTTTCATTTGTGCTATTTGAATATTCGCCAGATACACTCAATATTAATTTCCTATTAAAAAAATAGGAAAAGTTGGCTCCATAATAACTTTGCTTATTTTTTCCAATATTACTGTTAAAATAATCAAAGTTTGCATTTCTATAATAGAAATCTCCATTTAGTTTATTTTTTATTAA
>VAPL010260187.1_pt1 | contig 12669 bp, 8 predicted proteins | sample 3395061 | NCBI WGS metagenome assembly VAPL01 (sample SAMN08290444, study PRJNA428436) | hydrothermal vent metagenome | isolation source: Deep-sea hydrothermal vent chimney 2 | place: Pacific Ocean: Juan De Fuca Ridge | depth 2182 m m
CGACGTGCTGATTCATGCTGCCCTGATTGCCAATGCAAAGAATTGCGGCCGGTGGGTGCAGGCACCGAGCGATTGGAGGCTGCACTCAAACAGCAATTTCCTGATACCGGCATCGTGCGCATCGACCGCGATACCACCCGCCGCAAAGGCGCGATGCAGAACCTGTTAGACAGTGTGCATGACGGTAGTAAACGCATTCTTGTGGGCACACAAATGCTCGCCAAAGGGCACCATTTTCCGGATGTGACGTTGGTCGGCATCGTGGACATTGACCAAGGATTGTTCAGTGCCGATTTTCGTGCCACTGAGCGCATGGCGCAGTTATTAGTGCAAGTCGCCGGTCGTGCAGGACGAGCGGAAAAACCTGGGCAAGTGCTGATCCAGACTCATCATCCTGACCACCCATTGTTACAAACATTATTACACGAGGGGTACACAGCCTTCGCAAAAGCCGCGTTGGAAGAGCGCCGACAAACACAGCTTGCACCGTATAGTTACATGGCCTTGCTACGCGCCGAAGCGGTGGACGGTCAGTTGCCGCTGCAATTTCTTAAACATGCCCGCCAGCTTGCCGAGCGACTTGGAGCAGCTTTTGGTGCGAATTTTGGTGAAAGCAGTGTGCAATTGCTTGGCCCCATACCTGCGCCCATGGAGCGCCGTGCCGGGCGTATTCGTGCGCAACTCTTGTTACAGGCATCAGAGCGAGCTGCATTGCATCATTTGCTGGAACCCTGGCTGCAACAACTGGAGTCCGACAAGCTGGGTCGCAAAGTACGTTGGTCTATTGATGTGGATCCACAGGAAATGTTTTAGATCAGGTTTATCACTGCCAGGACGCTTTTTTCATCTGACATAAGGCAGAAGGAGTGTTGTTCGGTTATTCCAAATATTCAAGTTGCCACACAAAAACGCCACTCGTATCGAGTGGCGTTTTTGTGGCAATCAACCCCGAGCGAGGTCGATGGTTTCTAGGCGTTATTTTTGCGGCGCAGAAGACTAAAGCCAAGCAGCCCTAGTGCTAACAATGCGACAGATGAAGGTTCTGGTACGCTGGTTGCGCAACGATCCTGATTGATTGAGAAATTGCCCACTCCCCAATACTCTGGGTCAATCGTAACGGAGGTAATGGTGGAACAACTACCATTGCTATTATCGGCATAAATACCAAAGCCGGGTGTATTGTCACGGTTAACATTGAACCAATATTGGTTGTCGATTCCCAGCCCGTTGGACTCTGTTGACGTCAGCCATGCATTGTTGCTCGTGCTTCCCAGGTTAGCGCCAATACTAAAAGAAAAAGCACGCGTATTTTCTGGAAGTAAGATCGTTATCAGATAATTGCTTGTTGTGTAGATGTCATAGTCGTTGGTTTCACCGTTGTTCCACCAGCTTACATCATCAGCCAAACGACGACTCATGGCCAAAGGACTGTTGTTTTGATCAAGAAAACTCAGGGAGCCACTGATGGGTGACATAACATTTGTTGTGCTGCCGCCCATGCCATTGGTAATGGCAAAATCGGTCATTGCGTAACCACCAATTGTGGTGGGTGTTGCTGAGCCTGACGCATATGTATCAAGAATCAGCGTGGCAGAAGCCTGTGAAGACAGACCAAGTGATGTTGCTGCAAAAAGTGTGATGGCGGTTAAATGTTTAAACATGATACTGCTTACCTCGACAATGAAACTATAAGTTTGCTTATTGTTTGATCAATAAGCATGCATCATGCCAGATAAATTATTTGTATAACTTACAATGAGGTAGCTGTTTATGGCATTGTCAAAACCGATAGGTGTAAAGAATTTCGACGCATGAAAGTTGGCGAGTTTTACGTCGCTCTGATACTCCCAGTTTAATGGTGGTCAGAGACCGATGATATGTGTACGAACGTCTATTAGCGCAGGTATACCTAATCCAGAGGCTCTCCATCCACAAATACCAGCAGTTTTCCCGGTGGAATACGTGTCCAGGTTTCATTGTCGGTGAGAGGCAGGGTGGCGATCACCGCTACGCGGTCATCAGGACGGGTGACATCGTTAAAATCGATACTGATGTCTTCATCTACCAGATGAGCTTTTGCGAAAGGAGCCTTGCGTACGATGTAGTGCAGATCAGTGGCGCAGCGGGCAAACAACAATTCCCCATTGCTGAGTAAAAAATTGAAAGCCCCATGGGTAGCAATCTCTGTACTGACCTCACTTAGTGCCGCTTGAAGCTCCCGTGCTGCCGGCATTTGTGTGCCGGGAAAACGTGTCTTTAAGTGTTCCAGTATTTGGCAAAAAGCACGTTCACTATCAGTGCCTCCCACGGGGCGATAGCTACCAGCGCTTAATGTTGGCGTGAAATCTTGCAATTCACCATTGTGGGCAAAAATCCAGTAACGCCCCCATAGTTCGCGCTGAAACGGGTGCGTGTTTTCCAACGCCACGCCACCGTGACTGGCCTTGCGAATATGGGCGATGACATGAGTGGAATGAATAGGATAGTGGCGCACCAAATCAGCAATGGTGGATTCTGACGAGGCCTGATCATCGAGAAACATCCGACACCCGGAGCCTTCGAAAAAAGCAATACCCCAGCCGTCTACATGTTCGTCAGTTTTGCCGCCACGGGCGCGAAAGCCTTCAAAGGAAAAACAAATATCTGTGGGAACATTACAATTCATGCCAAGCAGTTGGCACATAGACAGAACTCCTGATGGTGGCAGTGAATCTGTTTTTAGTATACCTGCATGAAGATAGATAACAGAAAAATGAATGTCAGCTTGTACTTGATCGCATGCTCAAGCGATAATGCCGCGCTTTCCCTGTCATGACATGCCAACATGAAACAACAGCTCACCTCTTTGATTCAAACCGCTATCGATACGCTGAAATCTCAAAACGTGTTGCCTGCGGATCTGTCACCGAACATCCAAATTGATCGTACCCGTGATGCCAGTCACGGCGACTATGCTTGCAATATTGCGCTGATGCTGGCTAAGCCGGTGCGTTGCAAACCCCGCGACCTGGCAGAGAAAATTGTTGACGCATTGCCCGTTTCTGACCAGGTCGCAAAAGTCGACATTGCCGGGCCAGGCTTTATTAATTTTACCCTCACGGATGCGACAGTTTACGCCGTGGTAGAGGCCGTGCTGGAAGCAGGCGAGGCCTATGGGCGCTCCACTATTGGTGATGATAAATCCGTGCAGGTAGAATTCGTTTCTGCTAATCCCACCGGCCCGCTGCATGTGGGTCACGGTCGTGGCGCGGCTTATGGCGCGGCAGTGGCGGACCTGTTGGCGGCAGTGGGCTTCAAAGTGCATCGTGAATATTATGTCAACGATGCAGGACGACAGATGGATATTCTCGCCGCCAGCGTGTGGTTGCGTTATCTCGATCTGTGTGGTGAAAATGCCAATGATAAACTGCCGTTTCCCGTTAACGGCTACAAAGGTGATTATGTGTGGGATATCGCCGCCACGTTACAGCGTGAACACGGTGATGCTTTCCGGCATGCTGCACAAATTGTGTTGACGAATCTGCCCGCTGACGAGAGCGAAGGCGGCGACAAAGAGCAGTATATTGATGCCGTGATCAATCGTGCTAAAGAGTTGTTGGGTGGTACAGCCTTTCGCGCGGTGTTTGATGCCGGGCTCAAGAGCATTCTTGATGATATTCGCCGTGATCTTGAAGGTTTCGGCGTGGTTTACGAAGAATGGTTTTCCGAGCGCTCGCTCACCGAGTCAGGTGCCGTAGGACGTGCCGTTGAACGTCTCAAAGAAGCCGGTCACCTGTACGAAAAAGATGGCGCATGGTGGTTTCGGTCTACTGATTTTGGGGATGAAAAAGACCGCGTAGTAGTGCGTGACAACGGTCAAACCACCTATTTTGCGTCAGATATTGCGTATCATATGCAAAAACTGGAGCGTGGCTTTGACCGCGTCATTGACGTGTGGGGTGCTGATCACCACGGCTATGTGCCGCGTGTCAAAGCCGCACTGACTGCGTTGGGTGACGATGCCGCTAAGCTGGACGTGCTACTGGTACAGTTTGCGATTTTGTACCGTGGCGGCGAAAAGGCGCAAATGTCCACCCGCTCCGGTGAGTTTGTTACTCTGCGTGAGCTACGCAAAGAAGTGGGCAACGATGCGGCCCGCTTTTTCTATGTAATGCGCAAGTGTGAACAGCACATGGACTTTGATCTCGATCTCGCCAAGTCTCAGAGCAGTGACAATCCGGTGTATTATATTCAATATGCCCACGCACGAGTCTGTAGCGTATTTCGCCAGCTGGCTGAAAAAAACCTGATCCACAATAGTGATAATGGTTTTTCCAATTTAGCGCTATTGAGTGAATCACACGAGCAGGCCCTGCTTACCCGGCTTTCCCGCTATCCAGAAGTGGTGGAAACCGCTGCACTGAATCACGAGCCGCATCAATTGGCCCATTTTCTGCGCGAGCTGGCCAATGATTTCCACACTTATTACAACGCCCACCAGTTTTTGGTGGATGATGCCGCCGTACGTGATGCACGCCTGTGTTTGATTAAGGCAACACGACAAATACTGGCTAACGGCTTGGGTTTGCTGGCCGTGTCAGCACCGGAAGCGATGTAAAACACTGCCCGGTTATGGCCAAAGATTACAAAAATACTTCCAGGCCCAAAGCCAAAGCTCCCAAACCAACACCCGGTTGGGTGTGGATGCTCGGTGGCTTGTTGATTGGCTTGCTGGTTGCGCTACTGGTGTATCTCAGAGATGACCTGCAAACAGGCCGTGAGCGCACGACACCGGCTCCGGTGGTGGAAAAGAGCCAGGCTGCCCCCAAACAAACAACAATTAATGATGAGCCAAGGGAACAAACAGACAAAAAACCGCGTTTTGATTTTTATAACTTGTTGCCGGAGATGGAGGTATTTATCCCGCCGCAAGAACTGGCGACGGAACGTGAGCGTAAAACTGTGGACTCCATAACCTATTATTTGCAGGTGGGTTCTTTCCGTCGTATGGAGGATGCTGACCGCATGCGTGCCCAACTGGCATTAAATAATGTTGAGTCTCATATTCAGCGCGTCACCATTAATGACAGCCAGACTTGGTATCGGGTGCGGGTTGGCCCTTTCCAGAGCGCGCGCAAAATGGATACAGTGCGTAACCGCTTGCGGGCACAGTCCATGGACCCGATTGTCCTCAAGGCTAAATAAGTGATTTTTATATGCTGTTACAGTTGACCCTCAGGGTCAGCTTCTGACACTCTGTGACACTCGTCACGGTACGGTGAGTCGGCCAGTTTTACATGGCAAATCCAAGATTTTTGCTGTAAACCTTTCGTCTTCTCTGCCGTTATACTTTGCAGGGAGAGTCGCTGACTTTGCTGCCTTTTAGCCTGCCAGAACCGATGATTAAATAAATGAGCGCTGCCAAACAACTGTTGGATCACAAGTTGCTGAGATCGTTGTCGCCGCTGTGTGACTTGTCTCCCGATATGCTGGCCGAGCTCAGTGGGAAATCACGAGTGACCCAAGTGGTGACGGGCGCGACAATTTTCAAACAGGGTGAGCGGGATCATCGTACCCTGTACCTCGTGGCTGGCAAGTTGGAGCTTACCGATGCTTCAGGAAAAACCACAAAGTTAGCTGCCAACAGCAAGCAGGCGCGCCAACCACTGGACCCTGCATCTCCCCACACCGTTACCGCCGTTGCAAAGACCCCGGTTTCTCTACTGAATATCGATACTGACCTGCTTGAAATGCTACTCAATTGGGGTGGTAAACAACAGTCTTACGAAGTATCCAGCCTAGCCGTGGAAGAAGATGACACTGACTGGATGAGTCGCTTCCTGCAATCCAAGGTCTTCCTCAAACTGCGCGCCGAAAACATCCAAACCATGATAATGCGCATGGAAGAAATCAAGGTGCGCGCAGATGAAATCGTGATCAATCAGGATGACGACGACGACAACTATTACATTATTGCCAAAGGAAAAGCGAAAGTTGCCCGCCGGGTAGCTCCGGGTGCCCCCTTGATGAAACTGGCTATTTTGACACCAGGCACCGGTTTTGGTGAAGAAGCGCTGATCAGCAATGGCAAGCGCAATGCCTCAGTAACCATGATGGAAGACGGTACGCTGATGCGGCTGTCAAAAGAAGATTTTATCAGCCTGCTGGTTACTCCTATTCTGCAATATGTGTCTTTTGATGAAGCCAAGGCCATGGCAGGTCCGGATGTGCAATGGCTGGATGTACGCAAACTGGCTGAATACTCCCGAGGCAGTCTGCCCGATGCACGCAATATCCAGTTGGCTGAAATGCGTTTACAGCTACGCAAGCTTAATAAATTACACAAATACATTGTTTTCAGTGACGGTGGCAGTCGCGCGGCGGCCGCCGTATTTTTGCTTAACCAGTATGGCCTGGATGCTTTTGTATTACGTGATGGTCTGAATGCCGTTTCGGCGTCTGCGCTGGAAAAAAATGCAAGCAAACCACCTGCTGCTGCAACACAAACATCTGCACAAACAAGCACACAGGCAAAATCGCAAGACGTACCGACTCTGAAACCAGAGGATAACGTTGTCAACCTGCATGGCGAAGCTGCAACTGGTGCGGAAAGTGATGGTCGTGTGGAAGCTCTGATGAGCAAGGCCAAGCAGCGCGTGCAACAAGAAATGCAGCGTACTCAGGCGGCAGATAACGCGCGCAAACAGGCGTTATCTGAAGTGGCGCGACTTAAGGAAGAAGCTGCGCTTGCACGCAAAAAAGCCGAAAATGAAGCGAGGCGTGCTGCAGATCTGGCGCGCAGTGAGGCAGAGCGTGCCGCAGCGCAAAAACGAGCCGATGATCTGGCTGCGGAGCAAGCAGAACGTGAAGCCGCCGTGCAGCGGGCAGAAGCAGAAACCGTGCGGGCCGAACAGGCCATGCTGGCACAGAAAAAAGCTGAGAATGAGATTGAGCGTCTCAAGCAGGATGCTGCCAAGGCACGCCGTGAAATGGAAGTCCAGACACGTCAGTCAGCGGATACAGCGAAAAAAGAAGCGGAAGGCGAAATTATTCGTCTCAAGGCCGAAGCTGAAATGGCACGTCAGCGCGTTGAAGAGCAGGCCAGACTGGCCGCTGATGCGGCACGCTCCGAGACAGAGCGCAAGATGGCCCAGCAGCGAGCTGCAGAAGTCAGTCGTCATCAACAAGAGGCTGAAAGCGCTTTGCAAAAAGCCGAAATTGAGGCTATGCGGGCTCAACAGTCCGAAGCCGCACGGCAGCAGGCCGAAGACGAAGCCGAGCGCATGCGCACCCGTGCTGAAGAAACCCAGCGCGAAATGGAAGAGCAAGCTCGTTTAGCCGCAGACCAGGCGCGCTCCGAAGCCGAGCGTGATGCTGCCCGGCAACGCGCCGAAGATTTGGCCGAACAACAGGAAGAGCTGGAAGATGCTGTAAGCAAAGCTGAATCAGAAGCTGCGCGCGCGCAGGCGGCAGAGAGTGAAGTTGAGCGCCTGACAAAACTGGCAGACGAGGCACGACTTCAGGCCGAAGCACAGGCGCGCATGGCAGCGGATCAAGCGCGCAGTGAGACAGAACGCGAAATGGCTGCACAGCGTGCGCAGGAAATGGGGCGTTTGCAGGCCGAGCGGGAAGAAATGGCAAGAAGGGCGGAAGACGAGGCATGTCGAACCCGGGCTGCTGAAGAAGCCCGCTTACAAGCTGAAGCCGAAATTCAGCGGCTGAAGGTAGATGCCGAAGTGGCACGCATGCAGCTGGAAGAACAGGCACAACGTGTTGCTGATGCTGCGCGCTCTGATGCGGAACGCGAATCCATGCGCGCGAAGGCCGCCGAAGAAGCCCGTCTACAGGCTGTGCATGAACTGGAACGCCTGGAAGCTGAAACAGAACAAACACGTCTGGCCGCAGAGGCGCAGGCACGCTTGGCCGTAGATGCTGCACGTAGCGAAGCAGAACGCGCGGCAGCGAGCCTGCGTGCCGAAGAGCTAGCGCAACAACAGGCTCAGTTGGAAGAAATTGCCCGTCGGGCCGAGGAAGAGGCGGCACGCGCGGAAGAAGCCGATGCCGCACGGCAACGCGCCGAAAATGAAATTATCCGTCGTCAGGCCGAGGCCGAAGAAGAAGCCGAACGACGTGCGACCGAAGAATCGAATCGAGCCCATGAGGCCGAAACAGCCCGCCAGCAAATGGAAAATGAAATGGTGCAGTTGCGCGCCGAAGCGGCGGCGGCGCGTGAACAAGTGGAAAAACAGGCACGACTGTTTGCCGCTGCACAAAAGGTGGAGGCAGAAGAGGCACAGAAAAACAGTTTGGCAGCCATGGATGCCGAGCGTAAAAAGCGGGAAGCTGCCGAAGCCGTTGCACAACAACAGGCACAGCAACAAAAAGAAGTTGAGGTATTGGTCGAGCAGGAGCGTTTGGCTGATGCGGAAGTCAAACGACGTAAACAGGAAATGGAAGACGTTGCACGTATCGCCAAAGAAGAGGCTGTGCGAGCACAACAGGTCGCCGAAAAAATGCGCCAGGAGGCGGAGGAAGAAATCAAACACCTTAAAGCGGAGGCTGAAGCTTCACGCTTACAAGCTGAGTCGGAGCACAAACGTTCTATTATTGCCGCGCGGCGTGAGGTGGATAAAAACAAAATCAAACTGGCGGCACAAGCCAAGGCAAAAAAGGCTGCCGCCATTCAACAGCGTAAAAAAGCAGACTCTGACAAGGCACGCCGGGCTCGTGAAGCGCGCGAAGCGGCCCTGAAAGCCATTGGAAAAAATGAAGAAAATCTGGACGACTTTATGGAGTTGGAAGCGGCGGCGGAAGAAATTGCCGAAGTGGAAAACGCAATTATCGTGGATGAAAAAGAAATTGCTGCACGTGCCAAAGACCGATCAAACCTGATTGATCCCCGGGAAGTGATGAAGGTCGAAAAGCGGGAACAAAAACGCCAGTGGGTATCGGATGATTTTATCTGGGAAGCAACACTGGGCTATCGTGATGACCCTCATGTCGATGCCGTTGGTTCACCAGCAGACTCCGTGGGCGTTGAAAACGAGCGCAATCAAAAAGCAGAAAAAATTGCCGAGGAAAAAGTGCGGCAGGAAACGGTGACACAAAACCCATCAATAGAATTTGAGAATAAACCGACAGCGCAAAAGCCATTGTTTGAGACGCAGGACATCAATCGGTCGATTCGGCCGCAGCAGGATGTGACAACACGGAAATCGAAACGTGGCCCAAGTGCGGGATGGATAACAGGCGCTGCGCTGTTTTTGGTGATTATTTCCGGAGTGGGTTGGTTTTATCTTTCCGGCGATGATGCGTCGAAAAAATTGAAGGCTGTGGTGAATCAAGGGACAGAGACGCTGAGTGAAATTACCGACAAAGTAACCTCAAGCATCGGTGAAATAGGTCAGCCTGAGCCTGAAGCATCTACCAGCTCCGATGCCGGTTCCGACATACCCGAGATAACGGATACCCAAGGCAAAGAAGCTATTGCACGGTTACGTGAACGCCTGGAATCAATCAAGGCTGAAGCAGCCCAAAAAACAAGTGTGGAAACGCCCCCTGTGGTGGCAGCGCCTGCTGTAGCGGAGCCGCTGATGACGGAAGCCCCTGTCGCTGAGGTATTAGAGGAAACACCCTCGATACCGAATATCCAGGCGGAAGAACCGACAGCAACAGAAGAACACGTGCTGGAGACGGTTGATGATGTGATGAAAGCATTGAATGCACCGGAGGCGATTACTGAGACAATAGAGCCTGAAGCAGCGCTGGAAGCCGTTAAACCCGAAATAATAGAGTCCGAAACAACGGATGCTGTGATTGAAGGCGGGAGTAGTATAGTGGATCCGGTGGATAACTTGCCGATTGCCGATAAAGTGATTGACGTTGATGTGACCGTGACCGAACCCGCTGTAGAAATAGCAGCTCCTGTTGCCATCACAAGTGATATCTTCACGGAAGAATCAGGCGATTCGGGCTCCGACAGCATGAATGTGCTGGCACCGAAAGAAGAGCCGCCGATAGAAAGTGTTATCCCCCCCGGTCAGTAAGCATCCCGACAGATCAGGGATTTATTCTGCGGCAGGTATTGTTGCCGCGACATATTCAAATGTGCTTGTGTGTAAGGCTTCACCATTCTCATTGTTTACCACGACCTGCCATGCCCCTGTCCATTCGGGCAACAGATTTTTACTGGAATAAACCCGCCAACGTGCCCCAGAACCAACCTTAAAAGTAATCTCAGCCATAACCTGGCCATTATGTTCCCAGCGATGGGTAACAATTTGTCCATCAAGCCCACGCAAATCGGTGAAGAAAAAAATCCGGCCGGTATCGGTGGAAAACGTTTCTTGTGTATCTATCGGCTCTCTATCAACAATGGCGGTGGTGAAAATAGCCCGTGCAACACGGCCGGTTTTGCGTGCTGCCTGGTTGGTGGTTGCTGGAGTCATTTCAGCGGATGTTTCAATTTCATCCGCCGCTCTTTCCACCGTTTCCGCAAAGCTGGGAGAGCTCATGACCGCCCCAGTCAGTAGCGTCAGTATTGCATTGCGGGTTATCCGTCCAGTGGAAACAAAGTAGGGGGCGAACATGAGGCGAACTCCTTTGCTGTCTTATTTTGGGTTTTCCAGCCGGTATCGTGATCAGGGCGTTTGGTTATGCACCAACTGGTTGATGGGGGAGTGTATCAGAGTTCGCGCATGCGGAAATGGCCGATAGTGTGGTTGGTAAAATTGCCACTGGGATAGCTTGTTGTTGAGCAACCTTTGTTGTAGAACCATTTCCCGCTACGTTCCTAATGTTTTTATTTACACCATTGATCGGCGGTTTTTTGCGCTTCGATCAGACGTGTCTGAATGTCAGCATCGCTAAGAAAACGGCGCTCACCCTGATCGGTGATTTCGTATTGACGACCGCCAAGCTTCAGGTTGACGACTCGACGTTTAGCGCGGGAACAATTTTTATCCTGACGTTCTTTTTCTGTCGCTGCCTTGTTTGCAGCTTCTTTTTTATCTTTGCGTTCTCTGGCAAAGGCATCCAGTAGCTTATTGGTAGCGTCCTGCTGGTTGACCGGGCTAGGAGTTGATGTGCGTGCTGGGCCTTTGGGTACCTTGATTTGTGTAGCCTTTTGATTGGGCGGGCGTTCGCCATAATGGGTGTTGCCTTCACTGTCCGTCCATTTGTAAATCTTACTGGCAAAACTCAGGGGTGACAGGCATAACAGGAAAACAGTTATCAGGATAATCAGATTTTTCATGCATAACCTCGTCGAGGGTGGGTGTTGCGGGAAGCATAGCGTGGAACAGGAGGCCTGTAAATTTAACGGCGTGTCATATCCAGACTTTAGTAGATTGTTGGTCGCCAGGTATTTTCAAAAATACAAATGTACTCATAGCGTCTGAAATTTAGGCCTAAATTTCAAAACATTCAATTAAAACCTGATCTTAGCGTTCTGCCTATGCTGTGATATAGCCCCGTGCATGCTTTATTTCCGGCCTGCCGGTATCTCATTCAAGCTGACAATAAAAAGACAAAAACAAGCCGCCTGTTTTTCTAATATGTTAATCGCTAGCATTGCGGATGTTCCGGGTTTTGATGAGGCAACAAACGTCACCCCGTTTTTTCGGTACGAAGCTGGTGGCTCGCCGGGAGACGTCAACAACACAATGTTCGCTAAAATTAATGACTTTATTTGCAATATGGTTTGTATAACGTTTTCGTTTCCCTCAAAAAGACTGGCCAATAAAAACATGTTCGTTTTTGACGGGATGCCATGGAAATTATTCCGGTGTGCAGTAAATGGAAAAACAACAATGGAAAACGTGGATGTGAAACTCAATAGGCTTTAAAAATATCCGCAAAAAAAAGCGCCCGGTGAAGGGCGCTTGAAGTTGTCTGTTTAAGGACAGACTTATTGTTATGTCATTTACACTATTTATTAGTGAACTCGGGATAAGCTTCCATACCGCACTCGGTAAGATCGACTCCCTCGTATTCTTCCTCTTCCGTGACGCGGACTCCCATGATCATCTTGATAACCATCCAGGTTATGTAGCTGACCACGAATACCCAGACCAGAATGGTGAGCATGCCCACGACCTGACCGCCGAAGCTGGCAGCGCTATTGGTAAGTGGTACGGCCAATAGACCCCATATACCGACTACGCCATGCACTGAAATGGCACCCACCGGGTCATCAACCTTCAGCTTATCCAGGCCGATGATGGCGAAGACCACCAGCAGGCCACCGAAACCACCAATCAGAGTGGCCTCCAAAGCGGAGGGTGTGGAAGGCTCAGCAGTAATTGCCACCAACCCAGCTAACGCGCCATTAAGTGTCATGGTCAAATCAGCTTTGCCGAACAGCAGCTTGGCAACAATCAATGCAACAATCACGCCACCCGCAGCGGCGGCATTCGTGTTCAGAAACACCATGGCGACCGAATTGGCATTGGCAATATCGCCCAGTTTCAGCACGGAACCACCGTTGAAGCCGAACCAGCCCATCCACAGGATGAACGTGCCCAATGTTGCCAGAGGCAGGTTGGCTCCCGGAATTGCGTTGACTGAGCCATCTTTGCCGTACTTGCCTTTACGAGCACCCAGTACCAGCACACCGGCTAAAGCCGCAGCCGCACCTGCCATATGCACAATGCCAGAACCGGCAAAATCGGAGAATCCGAAATCATCACC
>VAPL010200534.1_pt1 | contig 12654 bp, 11 predicted proteins | sample 3395061 | NCBI WGS metagenome assembly VAPL01 (sample SAMN08290444, study PRJNA428436) | hydrothermal vent metagenome | isolation source: Deep-sea hydrothermal vent chimney 2 | place: Pacific Ocean: Juan De Fuca Ridge | depth 2182 m m
CGGTTGTCATGACAATGGTGTTTTAGAATTATTCCGAGTGTATAAACGTTAATACACCAAGGTTCACGTTGCACTAATAATATTCTGATACCAATCTAACGGCTAGGTAGTTATGTCGCGAATCTCTGGATTTCAGCTAAAAACGTGCGGCAATGACGGAGCTATCATGGCTATGATGTTTTAGAATTATTCCGAGTATAGCAACTTTAAAAATAACCGTCATTCCGATAGTCTTTTGAGCCGGAATCTAGAGCCAAAACATCAAGATTATCACATTGCACCAATACTATTTTTATACCGAACTAAGGTTAAGTGGTCTTTTTCTTATCTCAAGCTCAGCTTAATTAATGCAATTTGTTAACTTTATCCGTAAAATAGCAACAATTATAAGAATGCTATTAAATTTGGAGAATAATTATGGCTAAAGCAAGTGCACGTCACATCCTAGTAGATACTGCTGAAGAATGTGAATCATTAAAACAACAGATTGTTGGTGGAGCAGATTTTGCCGATATCGCTAAAACTCATTCAAAGTGCCCATCAGGTTCTTCGGCTGGTGGTGATTTAGGGGAATTTAGTCCTGGTCAAATGGTTAAGGAATTTGACGAAGTTGTTTTTAGTGCTGATTTAAATGTTGTTCAAGGCCCAGTCCAAACTCAGTTTGGATATCACTTGATTGAAATTACAAATAGAACTGACTAATGAAAAATAATCGTAGAATTATCATATTCTGATGATTCTACGATTATAGTAATTTTAGCTATTCTGCTAAATTAATCGAGCCGATATAAACAAACCTATGGATTTAAATTCACAAAAAAATAACATTGCATCAAACCATCCTGTTAACGCCCTATTTCTGCAAATTTTAATCGCGTTATCAATTGTCTTTCTAATCATAGGATTATTAGCACCAATATTTACCGTTTCAAAACTAATTTTTATTCAAAACACTTTTTCCATTCTTAGTGGTATCCAACAACTAATAGAAAACGAACAGTGGTTTTTATTTTTTATAATCACCAGCTTTAGTATCATTCTTCCTATCGCTAAAATAGTTATCCTTAGTCTATTGGTCAGTCATAAAATTGATGCATCACAATTAAACAAAAAATATTTAGTTTGGATACATCATATTGGAAAGTGGTCAATGCTCGACGTGTTTGTAATTGCAATTTTAATTGTCGGAGTTAAGCTTGGCCCGGTAGTTGATATAGAAATGAAATTCGGATTATATGCTTTTACTATATCCGTTATACTCGTTATGATTGTTACTTCGCAAATAGTAAAACTCACTCGCAATGAATAGCGATTATTGAAAAATAGTTAAATAATATGCCAAAAAAATTAATCTTTTCAATCGCAGAAGCGCCTGGTTTTCCTAATTTAGGGGGGCTATATAAAAAGCTCAATGTAGATGATCAATTTTTCAACAGCACTCGCAAAGCAATGATGGCATTAAAAAAATGCAGTCCAGACATTATAATCGCTGAATTTATTTATGGTTATGGCTCAAACTATGCTGGTGTTAATATTTCAAATCTTGATGTTTTCCTCTATAGTTTACAAAAATATTCACCAAGCGCTAAAAAAATAATCTTTGTAAAAAAACATGAAAGAAAATTTGTTGATAAATTAAATGAGATGATTTCATTAGACGCGATTCTAACATACCCTATTGACGGTCAAAATCTGGAAAATGTTTTAGATGCAATGGTTAATTAAGTTTTATATTTAAACTATTTTTCATCATCAACATTAAAACCAGTATATTCAGGGATGTCGATATAAAATATTGAACCCTGTCCTTCCTTGGTAACAAAGTTAACAGAACCATTATGAGCTTCAATTATCTTTTTAACTAAATTTAACCCAACACCAATACCCATGTAATTATTATTTATTTGTTGTTCAAAAGTCATAAACCGATCAAAAATTGTATCTTGAAATTTTTCAGGAATACCATCACCGCGGTCTGTCACACTAATTCGAATATTTTCAGAAACTCTCTCAACAAAAACTTCCACAAAATCGTTATTACTATTTCGAATAGCATTTTTAAGTAGGTTTCTTATTGCATGAGAAACTCGATGTTCATCAATAAATAAAAAAATATCCTTTTCTATAATAACTTGATCAAACTTACATTGAATTTTATTATCATGAGTTTGAATGCTAGCAACACACTGTTTAATAAATTCTTTTAACTCATAAGATTTTTTATAATATTTAATAGAATCGTAAACTACTGACTGAATATCGAGTAAATCATCAACCAGTAGCTTTAATTGCAAACTATTGGTTCTAGCAATTTCTATTAATTCCAAGGACTTGTCATTTATTTTACCAGTAACGCCTTCTCGAATTAAATCTAATGAACTGACCACTGATGCAAGAGGAGAGCGCAATTCGTGACTCACCGTCAATATAAAATTATTTTTATATTTTTCTTCATTAAGCAATACCCTTTGACTTATTTTTAAGAGACAAACAATGCTTATCGCAATAATTAATACAAAAATAAACATGAGACTACTGTTTAAAATTATTTTAAATAAATAGTCACTAAATAGTTCATCATCAACTAAATCAATAACTAACCACAAGGTGTTTGGGATTTCAACTTGGGTTAATTTATTTTTTAACTCACTCTTTGATAAACGATAATTTTCACGTTTTAAATTAATTCTTGGACCATTTTTTGTTAATTCAATTAAATATTCAAATTTTGGATTAACCACTAATATATTATGCTTTGGGATTTGAGCTAAATTAATTAAACGTCCGAGATTCTCGGTTAAAAAGCTTACAAAAAATAAACCGTTTTTATTACCTGCCGACCACTTGGTAATAACATCAAAATGGTGTGCGATATTATTTGGATGAATTCGAGTTAATAAAATATCATCTTTTAAATAAGAGTTTAAATCAGCAACACATAACTCTCCTATTTTACCTTCGAAATGAGTAATGTAAGCTTCACCATGGTTATCCGTAATTGTAAAAGCAAAATGATTAGGGAAATAACGCGACACGTTTTTATCTAGATTTTGATATGTTTTACTTTCAATATCAGGCGTATCGCTAAATTCTTTAATTGAGTCAAGGTTATCATTAACAAATAAACCAACTAAGCGGTTGGTATTACGTAAGTATTGATTTATTTCTCCAGCAGCATTGGTGACTGAATTAAAAGATATGGTTTTTTGATAAGTAACAAAATCGTAATATTGTTTAATACCATTCCAAATTAAAAATGCCGTAATTAAAAATAGTATAAAAAAGAACAAAAGAATTGTATTGTTTATTATCTTCTGAATATTACTTATATTATATTTCATGCGAAATATTCTTGTTATTGTCTGTGAAATCATACTACAACAAAGCAAACAACAAATGTGGATTATTGAGCCAGCTGACTAAAAGACTCCAATATTGCAACACTAATGAGAACTAATAGCGGTATTTTATTATTAACGCGATTTCCCGGTAAAAACTCATTTATCATGACTAAATGAGTCTTTACCAAGGTATGCAGATATGTGTAAATCTAGATTAATTTAAATGGTCTCTGATATTTTTATTCATCTGTCACACATCCCAGAGAAGCATCTTTTACAAGTTTAATGTATTTAAACAAAGTGCCTCGGCTTGCTTTATAAGCAGGCATGCTCCAAGCAGCCTTACGTTTTTTAAGTTGCTCTTTACTCAAATCAACTTTTAAAACTTTATTATCAGCGTCAATGGAAATAATATCACCATTTTCAATTAGCGCAATTGGCCCCCCTTCTTGTGCTTCAGGCACAACATGGCCAATAATAAAACCATGAGAACCGCCAGAAAATCGACCATCGGTAATTAAAGCAACATCACTACCAAGACCCGCCCCCATAATAGCTGACGTTGGTGTTAACATTTCTGGCATTCCTGGACCACCTTTTGGCCCTTCATAACGAATAACAATCACATCGCCTTTATGAACTTTTTTATCTTCTAAAGCTTTTAACATATCTTCTTCAGAATCAAACACATTTGCCGGGCCAGTAAATAGCATGCCTTCCTTGCCAGTAATTTTAGCAACCGAACCACCTGGCGCTAAATTGCCTTTTAATATTTGAATGTGTGCAGAGGCTTTTATTGGTGAAGACACCGGCAAAAATACTTTTTGACCTTGTTGTAATGCAGGTAAATCTGCTAAGTTTTCAGCAATAGTCTTACCCGTTACGGTCAAACAAGAGCCATCAAGTAAACCTTCGTTTAACAGGTATTTCATCAATGCCGGTGTACCACCGACGTTATGCACATCTTCCATAACGTATTGACCACTGGGTTTTAGATCCGCTATTAATGGGATCCTATCGCTCACACGTTGAAAATCATCCAACCCTAGATCAACATCAATGGCGCGAGCCATTGCGATTAGATGTAACACCGCATTGGTGGAACCACCGGTCGCCATTATCATCACCATTGCATTTTCAAATGCAGCACGTGTCATAATATCACTGGGACGAATATTTTTTTCTAATAACACCCGAATTGCGGCTCCGGCATCGAGACACTCTTGTGCTTTACCATCATCAACTGCAGGTGTTGAAGAGCTATATGGAAGACTCATGCCCATCGCTTCAATTGCAGTAGCCATCGTATTTGCGGTATACATGCCACCACAAGCACCAGCACCGGGGCAGGAATTTTTGACAATTTCAACACGCTGTTGCTCATCAATTTTACCCGCAATAAATTCACCGTAGCTTTGAAACGCAGAGACAACATCAAGCACTTTTCCCTGAGCACTGCCGGGCTTAATTGTACCGCCATAAACCATCAACGAAGGACGATTAACTCGCGCCATAGCAATCAATACGCCCGGCATATTTTTATCGCAACCGGGAATCGAAATATTGGCATCATACCACTGTGCGTTCATCACCGTTTCGACCGAGTCGGCAATTAAATCCCGAGACTGCAATGAGTAACTCATGCCATCAGTGCCCATTGAAATCCCATCACTAACTCCAATGGTGTTAAAACGCATTCCAACCAGATTTGCTTGCTCAACGCCTTGCTTAACTTGTGCAGCAAGATCGTTTAAATGCATATTACAAGTATTGCCTTCATACCAAACGCTGGAAATACCAACCTCGGCTTTTTTCATGTCGGCTTCTGTTAACCCTGTGCCATAAAGCATTGCTTGAGATGCTCCTTGAGATTTTTTCTGAGTTATTTGGGCACTGAATTTATTTAGATCGTTTGTCATTGCACTCTCCATACCATGAAATAGGTGATATTAGCGTTTGATTATAAAGCAAGTCCATTCGGCATGGCATCGAAAACCGGAAAAATCTGACTTTTATTTTGCTGGCCGCTTAATACTTCCCAAGATATAGCCGATACTAACGTATGGATGATAAATTCGGAATTTATGACTTTATATGATATAACAATAAGTTATAAGTGAAAGTTAAGTTAAATTTTAAATAAACAAACCACTCGGCGGTAGATTAAGTGAAATTCGGTTCCGTATCATTATATATGCCTCGCTTTCAGCTAAAATGCAGTGTTGGGTTATTATTATTTTTAATCATATCACCTGCCCAAGCCTTTTTTGAGGTTTCTTCCGAGCGATTAATTCAACGCCAACAATACCAAGATGCAATTCACTCAATTAAATTGGGTCGATTAAAGAGTTATAACAAACTTGAGCCGCAATTACGCGACTACCCACTCTATCCTTATTTAAAATTTGCCGAACTGAAAAAACGTTTAAACAAAGCCCCCAATAAAGAAATCATTGCTTTTATTAATAAATATGCCGGTACACCACTTGCCTCTCGACTGCATTATACTTGGCAGTTTAAATTGGTTCGTAAGAAAAATTGGCCAACATTAGTAGAAAATTATTTACCGACTAAAAATATTAAAATGCAATGTAATTACGCGCACGCACTTAATATGCAAAATCAACCAATGGCGGCATATGATGTCATCGAGCAAATCTGGTTAACGGGCAAATCACTACCTAAAGTTTGTGATAGAGTTATCGAGTTGGGTTTAAAGTCTGGCAGGATAACGCAAGATTTAGTACTAGAACGTATTCGTCTTGCCATGCAAGGCAACCGTTTACGCTTAGCCAAATACTTAAAACAATATGTTAATAAACAAGATCAGCATTGGATAGACTTATGGCTTAAAGTTCGCCGCAACCCCAAACTGATTTTATCAGAACCAAAATTACAGAGTAATATTTCAATTGTTCGTTGGATTTTAGTTGATGCGCTCATTCGAATATCCAAAAAAGACGCTCTTGAAGGTGCAAAATTATGGGCTGGATTAAAACTAAAATTCAGTTTTAATCAACAAGAAGAAAATCGACTGGTACGCCGTTTAACTTTGTATCTATCCCGGGTACAAGATATCGGTTCAATTAAATGGTTAAACGCCAGTAATTATTTATCCGATGATAGTTATCTAACCGGTATACACATCATTTCCTCGATAAAAGATCGGGATTGGGAAAGTGCTGTTGACTGGTTGGATAGATTAAACAGTGTCGATCGACATTCAGAAAAATGGCGTTATTGGCGTGCACGTGTTTATGAAGCCATGGGACGTTTGGAAGAAGCACGAAATATTTATGACTTAAACGCAAATGAACGCAGTTATTACGGTTTTTTAGCAGCCGATCGAAATGGCCGTAGTTATCAATTCATGGATAAACCATTAATCTATTCTCCAGAAGAACTTTCTATCCTAGAACAAAACCCTGCGATATTACGTGCTCGCGAATTATATTTATTAGATCAAATGGTTGATGCTCGACGCGAATGGCACTACGCGATTCAACGCATGGACAACACTCAAATACTCATGGCAGCACAGGCAGCCGACCAGTGGGGCTGGCATGATCGCGCTATTATCACCTTTGGCCGGGCAAAATATTGGGACGATCTTAAACGTCGCTTTCCATTAGCGCATCAAAAATTAGTGGTTAAACAATCTAAGCGACAACAAATCAATCCCGCATGGGCATTTGCGATTATTCGCCAAGAAAGTGCTTTTACTTCGGATGCTCGTTCACACGCAGGAGCGATGGGATTAATGCAATTATTACCACGCACAGCCCGCCAAGTTGCGCGCTCTATTCGATTAAAATACCATAATCGGTTTGATTTATTAAACATCAATACCAATGTAAAACTCGGTGTTCGTTACTTAAAGAAAGTAAGTGATCACTTTAATGGTAACAATGTTCTCGCAACTGCAGCATACAATGCAGGACAATATCGAGTGAAAACTTGGTTGCCAAAATCAGCAATCTCGGCTGATATTTGGGTCGAGACTGTGCCCTTTAATGAAACCCGGGATTATTTGAAAAGAGTGCTAACGTATACAATTATCTATGAAGAACGACTTGGCCGTCCGCCAAAATCAATTTTACACAATATGCCAGTAATACAGGCCAAAACTAAAATCTAAAACTAAGCCAAATTTGAAACTCGTTCACTGACATATTGTGCAGCTTGGGATCGAGTGAAAAAAACATTATCCAAAACAAACCCGGCAACCACCGACTTTTGCAAAGAACGAATTTGACCATCTTGCTTGTTAATAATTAAATGTGCAGGCATACCATCTAATAAATGAACCTTCGCAACGCGACCATCTGAATACCGGGAAAGATAAATATCACCCAGACTCAAATCTTTAAACGCAGGAATAAAACCATATCCACCATTACCCTGACTAACACCACCCGTTCCCGCATAGTGTTGAGTTTCTTTATCCATATTCGAATCAGTAAATAATTTAGATGAATCTACAACCGCTGAATTATTTTTATTATCCATAATTTGCATTCTTATCAAGTATTTAACAAACCGTTAGCGCTACGAGCTTATAAACCCGTAATTTTTGTGAAGTATAGCTTAATCATTTATTAAGGTACACACTACAAAAACTTCTTCAAATGAGACACAGCTCACTATTTGAGAGGAAACATTTTCTGAAACTTTAAGTAAGTCCAGACTTGGACGTAAATTAGTTATGTAATACAGAAAAACAAATCTATCGAGGAAGGCAAAACATGATTCTCACCTTACTATTTTTAGCTGTTACAGTGTTCACTTTTGGATTAGGTTATTATTTAGGGCATCAGATAGGTGGAACAGCACATATTCGATCAAATCTTAATACCAGTCGTTCTGTGCAGTTAACAACGGATCATCAAGGCCAAGTTTTAGACTAAGACTAAATCAAAAAATAGACTTTAGACCTTAGCTGCTCTAAATGCCGCGATAATTTGATCTTCATTTGTAATCCGATCCGCTAATGCCTCACCTAATACAGACAAATCATTATCAAGATTGGTTAGGATAAGGCTGTCTTTTTCACCATCGTATTTATCATTAAATTGAATAATAAAATCGGTCACTTTCGAAATAGCAGGATATACTTTTTTCGCTATATCATTCACAGCTTCCCGACGCTCTGAGCCATCATCTAAGAAGCGGTATAATTGAAAATGGGCACTTGCAGTGTAATCAACCAATGCTTCACAAAATTCTTCTAGTAGTATGGGAATCCCATCTTCAGGATTAAAAGGCCGCATACTGATAATTTGACTGTACAAAGATAATGTTTCTGTTCTTGTCTCAATCAATGTATGAAGTTTATCATGGGACTCATCTCGCCGATCAGAACTTACTTGTGATACATCTACGGACACACATTACTCCTCGATAATTAGTTAATTAGTTTTTTTTAAAACTAACAATAAAAAGATAACACTGTTGTAACATATTTAGTGTTGTATATTAAGTATTTTATTTGAAAAAAATTTGATAAAACTATTTTCGATGTGTTTTCTATATTAGAGAAATCTCATATTAAAATTCATCACATACATTATGTGATTATATTATTCTAAATATGACAAGTCAGCCAAGAGTTTCAATTAAAACCACTTAAGACTACCATTAAATTTTAACAAATAATAACATATTGAGTAGCCGTGAATTCTCAATTCAAGATATACTCCACAAAAAATAATAATCGAGAATACCAACATGGAACGTGCTAACAGTTTTTATAGCAAATTTTACACTAAAATTTCAAGCATCTACGAACGAATGGCCACCAGTCCGGGGCGTGAACTTGAACAAATGTTTATCCGGCTAAGTTCGAGTGTCTTCTTAACTAGCGTTGCACTATTAACAGGGATTAATTTTTTTGAATCCACAAGCTTAATTACGCTAATATTTGCGGTTTATATCACGCTGATATTTTTAAGTTTTTACTGGGTATACATTAATCCGACTAAATGCGCTATTCGCTACGTTTGTAACTCAGCTTTTGACGTATTGTTCTTAACCGTTATTAGTTATTTTGGTGGTGAATTAGGGGTTGCGCTGTATCCATTTTATTTGTGGTCAATCTTTGGTAATGGCTTTCGTTATGGCAGACGATTTTTATACATTAGCACAATTTTTTCAGTAATAAGCTTATGCCTACTCACTTATTTATCGCCATTCATGAACGAACACATTGTATTAATGACCGGCTTAATATTTGGCGCTATTGTATTACCACTTTATCTCGGCATGGTACTCAATCGGTTACAAATTGCGTTTAATACTGCCGAGGAAGCAAATAAAGCTAAAAGTACTTTCCTCGCGAATATGAGCCATGAGTTACGAACACCACTTAATGGTATTTTAGGTGCTAACGATCTAATTCAAAACACCCCGCTAAATAAAGAACAGCAAGAATATACTAAAACCATCGATTATTCGATTCGAGCCTTGCTCGACATCATAGAAAAAATACTTGACATATCACGTATAGAAGCAGGCAAACTGCGCATCGATACCGTCAGCTTTGATCTACACCACTTAGTAAAAAACATTGTTAAAATGTTAGAACATAAAGCGCATGAAAAAAACCTTATGTTTACGATGATAATTAATCCCGATGTCCCTTATGCACTTAAAGGTGATGTCAATCATCTAAGGCAAATATTAATGAACTTAGTTGGTAATGCCATCAAATTCACTGATGAAGGTAAAGTTCAAATAATCGTTAAGCAATCTCTAGTTAAAAATAATTACAGCGTTATTCGCTTCGAAATTATTGATAGCGGTTGCGGCTTATCAGAGGCTGATCAACAAACCGTATTTGATCGTTTCACTCAAGCCGATGAATCAAGTACTCGACGTTATGGCGGCGCAGGCTTAGGCACAACAATAGCCAAGCAATTGGTTGAAAAATCGGGTGGCACAATTGGTTTAAAAAGTACCAGTGGTGTTGGTTCTACATTTTGGTTCGAAATTCCATTTCTACAGCAATCAGTAAACTGGGAACAAAATAATGAATTATCAAAAGCACGAGTGCTCATCATTTCAGAAACCAACGACATTCTGTTAACGGTCATTGATAGCTGCCATAACTGGGGGGTCAATTTAATTGATACCTACTCGGCAAAAGAAGCATTAAAAATTATTGATCAAGCCGTTGAAGATAATAAACCTATCCATGCCGTTATAATAAGTAAATCAAGACTTGATGTAAATGCAATCCATTTTGCAAAAGCATTGCGGGCAAAATCAATTTTAAAACACATGGCCTTAATATTATTTAATCGCGATGTTAATGATACGATCCAACATCAAATACTCGATTCTGGTTTTTCCTGTATATTAAATTTTCCTATTGATATGCCATTACTATTTAATGCCATTCATAGTGCTCCGTTATTAGAAACACAAACAGCAGATAATATCGAGAATATCGCAGCATACTACTCACACAGTAAACATCCAAAAACCTACACTATTTTATTAGCAGAAGATAATGAGTCAAACCAATTAATCACCAAAAGAATACTAGAATATGGCGGCCATACTGTCGTTACCGTTAATAATGGTGAAGAAGCACTTGATTTATTTGAAGAAGAATTATTTGATGTATGCATAACCGATATGCACATGCCAGTTATGGGTGGTATCCAACTCGTGCAACTTTATAATTTTATGTACCCAGATTGTCCTATGCCGTTTATCATGCTAACGGCAAATGCCACAACAGAATCGATATACGAATGCAAACAAGCTGGAATTGATATCTATCTAACAAAACCGATAAAGTCCAGTAAGTTATTAAGCACTATATCATCTTTAACTACCGTACCAAGAGCAACACGTCAATCCATCGATACGAATAAAGTAAGCAATAAAAAAATTCCTAAATTATACCCCGTTGATACCACCATTACTGAATTATTAAATTTAGAAACATTAAAAGATTTAGAGCTATTAAATGCCGATGGTGAATTTATCGATAACTTAATAAAAAGTTTTCAAAACGATGGCAATAAACTAATCTTAAAATTAGAACAAACACTTTCGGATAATCACCTACTGTATAAAGAATATTGTCATACCTTTAAAGGAAATGCTGGCGCGGTTGGTGCAACATCATTATTTAAACTCTGTCACAAGTATCACAATATAACAGAACAAGACTATAACCAAAATGCGAAAGAATATTTAGCCGAGTTACGTAAAATATTTAAAACAACACAATACGCATTGTTACGCTATTCCCATGAATTAAGTCAGGAAAATAGCAGTAGTGTTTAAAATTCAGTAAAAATACCGCGCAATGACTAAAGATAAAAATCAATTGACCGTTAATTTTATATAGGATTACTACCCATTTGACCATTTAACATAAATTGTTTGTGTTAAATATAATGATAGTGATAAAAAATAAAAATTATAGAGATATATAACTTGTGTCAAAAATTGCATTCATTCTTAAAGATTCCATTCCGCCCTTTCATTTTCTCGCTAAAGTTATTCAAACACTCTCACGAGCAGAACAAACCAGCGATATCCGAGAGTTAATTCGAGTAATCAAACAAGATCCATCAACAACTGCAAAAACGCTTCAAATTGCCAACTCTGCCGCCTACATGAAAAGCAAAAAAACCAGCTCAATAGAAAGTGCGGTTGCCTTAATGGGAATATCTGAGCTTAAAGCTATCGTGCTTGCTAGTGTCGTCGCAACTAAGTTCAACATCCAAAAATGCCCAAATTTTAATGCTAAAAATTATTGGTTAGAGTCTGTTATTACAGGAGAAAATGCATCATCAATCTACAAACACATTGCTTTAAATGATAGCCCTATTGATGCTGATATGTACTGCATTGGTTTATTATCCAACATTGGGCTACTATTTTTGGTTGATCAATTCCCTGATATACTAAACACCCTATATTCAAAAGTAACAGAAAAACAAACGCTATCATCATTACTCACTGAATCTTTTGGTTTAAACGAATATGAATTATCTTCAAAATTATTGCATTTTTGGAAGCTGCCCGATATATTTTCAGAAACAGCCAAAAATATTTTAAATTTTGAGTACCAAGAACAATATATTAATTGTGTACATACAATCAGAGTCGCTAAAAAAATTACCGAATTGACTTTAAATAAAGAAATGGATTCAGATGAAAATCATCTTGAATTGAGTTTGCCAAATTTAACAAATGAAAATATAATTGCGATCACTTCAAAATCAAATACAAATTTTGAAAAAAATAAACTAATCGCTGAAGCGCTATCGAGATAACCTCAGTTTTACATAAG
>VAPL010508244.1_pt1 | contig 12651 bp, 9 predicted proteins | sample 3395061 | NCBI WGS metagenome assembly VAPL01 (sample SAMN08290444, study PRJNA428436) | hydrothermal vent metagenome | isolation source: Deep-sea hydrothermal vent chimney 2 | place: Pacific Ocean: Juan De Fuca Ridge | depth 2182 m m
CAACAGTACTTTCCATTAATTATTATGCGTAAAATATAGGATTAGTATTCACTTCCGTAAAATGGAGTGCAATATTAGCAAATTTTTCTCTTAATTTCTCAAAAATTAATTCTTTTGTAAACTGCTCACTTTCGTAATGCCCGATATCTGCAATAATGATATTGTCTTCACTGTCAAAAAACTCGTGATATTTAAAATCTCCACTAACGTAAATATCAGCCCCACAGGCAATTGCATCTTTCAGGAGAAAGCTACCGGCACCCCCACAAAGCGCGACTTTCTTTATTTTATTTTTTACCAAAGCAGTGTGCCGAATAACCTTGACGTCAAGTTTTGATTTTATATCTCTAAACATGTCAGCAGGATCCAGGGATTTTTTTAGATTTCCAATCATCCCAGAGCCAACTTCATTATTTTTGTTGGCAAGATCGTGTAAATAATAGGCTACTTCTTCATAAGGATGTACGCTGAATAGAACATCTAAAATTTTACTTTTCAGATAAGATGGAAAAATTAATTCTACCCGATTTTCATTAACATTTTCTAATTTTCCTTTTTCACCAACGGCAGGAATAGCTTCTCCGGTTGGAAGAAATGTACCTGTTCCTTCAGTTCTGAAACTGCAATTCTTATAATTCCCAATCATTCCGGCACCGGCCTCATGGAGTTTTGTCAATACTTTATCAGTATCTCCAATGGGAATGAAAGTGGTCAGCTTTGTAAGGGTATTGCTTTTTGGCCTCAGCACTTTCGTGTTTTGTAGTTCGAGTTTATCAGCGATTTTCTTATTCACGCCCAATGCAATATTATCGAGATTGGTATGGATGGCATATATTGCAATGTCGTTTTTGATGGCTTTTATAATAGTTCGTTCTATATAATTATTGCCTGTCAATTTTTTTATCCCCTGGAAAATTATGGGGTGATGCGCAATAATCATGTTGCAATTTTTTTGAATAGCTTCGTCAACTACGGCTTCTATGCAATCAAGTGTGATGATCGCACCTCTCAATATATTTTCCTTATTTCCGGTAAGGAGCCCCGAGTTGTCGTACCCTTCCTGATACGCTGGAGGAGCGTAAGATTCCAAATATTGAATGATGTCTTTTATTTTAATCATAAATGTAGAACTTTGCTGTTGCTCAAAAATAATCAATTCCTTTTTTGATAATGCCAACAATTAGGATACTTCTTTTTCCATTTGCTTTTTTATACAAGCTGATTACTGATCTCAGAAATTATCTATATGATCATGCGTACAAAAAATCTTATCAGTTTGACCGGTATGTGATAAGTGTTGGAAATTTAACGGTCGGAGGAACAGGTAAGACACCATTTGTAGAATTGCTCATCAGGATGTTGAAAGATAAATATAAAATAGCCGTGCTGAGTAGAGGATATAAAAGAGAGACGAAGGGATTTAGATTGGCGGGTTTGCAAGACAATTCTAATACACTGGGTGATGAGCCATTTCAATATTTCACAAAATTTGGAAAGCAGACAACAATTGCTGTTGGAGAAGATCGGGCATCTGCAATTGAGCAAATAATTGCAAAAAAGGAAAAGACTAAAATTGTCATTCTTGACGATGCCTATCAACATCGGAAGGTGCGACCACAATTAAATATTTTATTGAGTGATTTTTACCGACCTTTTTATAAAGACTTTGTTTTGCCTGCCGGCATGCTTCGCGAATCGAGAGCTCATGCTCATCGCGCTGATATGGTAATAGTTACGAAATGCTCAAGCTATCTCGATAAGAAAGGCATGGGAAATATCGAAAGGCAAATCAGAAGATATTCGGGTAATTCGACACCAATATATTTTACAGGGATAAAATATCTGGCACCGCAAAGGATTACCGGCACCCTAAGATTTTCTGAAGATGTGATACTATTTACTGGAATTGCCAACCCTGAACCTTTAAAAGAATATGCCGAAAAGCATTATAATTTATTAGAGCATATAAAATTTCCTGACCATTATGCGTTTACCAGGAATGACATTAAAGAAATAATTAAAACTTTTCAAAAAATAAATTCTGAAAAAAAATGTTTGCTTACTACCGAGAAGGACATGGTGCGATTGGTAAGTATGAAAGAAAATTTGAGTCTTTTGGAAGGATATCCGGTTTATTATTTGCCAATAGAATTGTCTTTCTTGGAAAATGGAGATTTTTTTGCGAAAGATTTAGAAAATAAAATTGTGAAGAGCTTAACACAACTTGAGATTCAATAATATGTGGGGGAGAATTGGCTTAACAATTATGCTATCGACAATTGTGCTGGGAGCATTGGCCCAAAGTAAAATAGTTGACGATACCACCAAGCAAGTTTATGGCCCATATACTACCTATTTTCATACTTTCGAAGATATCAAGTACAATCGGGATAATTTGCATCCGGTAGATTCCACAATTGGAAATATGCACAACTTTAGTGAAGTAGAAAAGTCTGGCCACAAGTATCAAAGTCTTGGATTTTTGGGAACTGCGATGCGTCCGGTTTTTTATAACGCACCAACAAATGTTGGTATCAGATCTGGCTATGATGCTTATATTCCATATTATATTACCTCAGAGCAAATTGAATTTTTCGATACCAAGTCTCCATATACTCCTTTGGATGTTGTCCTTGGCGGAGGTGATAGAGCTGTAACAAATGTAAAGCATACAAGAAACATCACTCCTTATTGGAATGCTGGATTTCATTTCAAAAAAATTAATGCCGACAAGCAAGTGGCTTCTTCAGGGAAAGGTGATAATCAGACAGCATCTACTGCCTATTATCTTCATACAGATTATCAATCTAAAGATGGAAAATATCATGGTTTGGCAAGTTTGTCCAGGATAAATCATAAAGTGTGGGAGCAGGGAGGCATTGTAATCCGGGAAGGTGACCCCATCAATGCCTATTTTAGTGATGAGGCTAATGTAAACCTCGACAATGCCCAGAGTCAGGATTTTAGGATAAGTATGCATCTTTATAATCAATACAAACTAAGAAATGAGTTTCAACTTTACCACTCGTTTGAATTTATTCAAAATAAAAATACCTACAAAAATATTCCGCTTGGGCTGGATGCAGACTTTTACGATCAGATTTTAATCAACCCCGACTCAACGACAGATCAATCCCAGACAAATCAGGTGATCAATGAATTTGGGTTGAAGGGAGATTATGCGAAAATGTTTTATAGCTTTTTTGCCAAATTCAGAAATGTAAAATATCATACAAACTATATTCCTGGCGATCAGCTATTCTTTGAAAGTTCAGGAGGATTTAACCTGCGTTATGATTTTGATTCGCTACAAAATATCCGCGGAAGTGGAGAATATATATTGGGTGGATACTATCGTTTTGGCGGATCTTACTTTATGAAATTTTTTACGGTAGAATATTGGCGCACACAATCGCGAGCTGCAATTATCGAGAACACATATTTTGGCAATAACTTTGAATGGAACAATAACTTTGCAACACCTGCCTCCGATTTACTAAAAGGTAGTCTGATCTATGAAAATAAACTATTCAGGGTAGAACCATTTGCATCTGTAACCAACGTAAAAAATAATATCTATTACGATTATGATAAAACACCATCTCAGGCCTCCGGTTCTGCTCAAATACTAAGTTTTGGGTTGAACATAAATTTGGTACTGGGCAAAACAATCTTCTGGGAAAATGAGGCTATTTATACCCAAATCACTGGTGACACGGATGCGGTAAACTCCTTTAGAATACCAGATGTTTTTGTGAACTCGAAATTGTACTACAAAAGGCTCATGTTTGCAAATAAAATGTTATTGACATTTGGAGCAGAAGCTCACTTCAAAAGTGATTACTATGCGCCGGCATATAATCCTGTCATACAGCAATTTTATTTGCAAGATGATTTTTTGATTCCTGCATATGTGGTGGTAGATGCATTTTTAGAATTTCAGATCCAACATTTCTCCCTCTTTCTAAAATACGAGCATATCAACCAGTCCCCAAACAATGGATATTTTACCTTTCCCCAATACATTGGTCAACCCCGAATATTTGATGCCGGTGTTCGTTGGATGTTTTTTAATTAGTGTACCTTTGTAAGGTCCGGTTCCATTGGCATATCTGTGTAACAATCAGGATTCTGATCTCCAAATATCTTTGCTTCATATAGAAAACAAAAAAACACACTTGTTCATATATTTACTCTCTGAATCGGTGTATTTTAGATCAAATTATTAATAGAAAAACTATATATTCCTTTATGAATATAGAAGATTATAGATTTTATTGCCTGTCAAAAAAGGAGATAACTGAAGAAATTCCTTTTCCGAAATTACCAAGTGTTTTAGTTTTTAAAGTGCTTGGAAAAATGTTTACAGCAACAGATATTACTACTTTTTCGAGTATCAGTATCAAATGCAAACCAGAAACAATTCAAGAGTTAAGGGTGGAATTCTCTGCTATGCAAGAGCCATCATATTTTAGTAAAAAACATTGGAGTAAAGTAATTATGGATGGCACGATTCCTGATAAACTACTTTATCAATGGTTAGATATTTCATATAATCTGGTTGTTGCCAAGCTTCCAAAAAAATAAGAGAGAAATTTAGAAAAAAATAAAAAACATAATTGTCCGATTGACGAATACAGTTAAGTAACCTTATTAAAATCCACACCAATGAAATTAAAACTATTTCTAACTACCATCATTTTATTAGTCGCCTTTGCAGATATTCATTCCCAGAAAAGAACATTTAGTTTTTCTGCCATTGTAAAAATAGATCAAGAAGTAAAAGAATTCTTTAATGAAGAGGGAAGACTTTACCTCTTATTTTCCAAAAACTCAAGAGTCGAACCTCGGACACAAACATGGCCTAGTCCAAAAAACAAAACCTATATTTTTGCTAAAAATATTGACAGTTTTAAGTCAAATGATTTGCTGAATATTGAACATGACGATAAATGGATTAGTACAACTGACTGGACTTTGAACGAAATTCCCGAAGGAGAGTATTATATGCAAATATTATGGGATCAGGATAACAGGGAATCAAGAATTAATGCCCCCGGAAATTTATTCAGCGTAAAGCAAAAAATAACCGTAGATCAACTAATAGAAATAGAGGTAACGCTTAATCAAATAATAGAAGACAGAAAGGTAAATAGCCATAGCTTATCAAAAGTGGTTGACATCAAAAGTGAAATTCTTTCAAAATGGTGGAATAGCCCTATCAATTTAAAAGCGTCTGTGTTGTTACCGCATGGATATGACAATAAAAGAGCATATCCTATCAGGTATAATGTGGCAGGATATGGAGGCAGATATACCAGAATTAATAATTTGCTTAACAACAAAGTATTTATGAAATGGTGGGATTCTGAGGAAGCCCCGGAGATCATTACTGTTTTTTTGGATGGAGAAGGACCCTTTGGAGATTCTTATCAAATGGATTCTGATAATAGTGGTCCATATGGAGATGCTCTCATCAATGAACTCATACCACATATTGAATCAAAATACAGAGGGACAAACTCAATGGCCACTCGATTTGTAGATGGATGCTCAACTGGTGGTTGGGTATCCTTGGGTTTGCAATTATATTATCCGGATTTTTTTAATGGTGTTTTTTCCTACAGTCCCGATGCGGTTGAATTTGAACACTATCAATTAATAAATATTTATAAAGAGAAGAATGCCTTTGTAAATGAATATGGATATACAAGACCGATAATGAGAGATACTTATGGTGAACCCATGTTGTCTCTCAAAGAATTTATTCAATATGAAAATGTATTGGGAACCTCCAATTCATATCTGAATTCCGGAGGGCAATTCAGTGCGCATACAGCCTTGTATAGTCCAAAAGGAAAAAATGATTTGCCAAAACCACTCATTGATCCAGAAACAGGAGTAATTGATTCGGCAGTAGCCGAATATTGGAAAAAGTATGATTTCAAAATTTATGCTGAAAAGAATTGGGAAAGTCTGGGGCCAAAAATACAAGGCAAAATATTTATATGGATGGGAGATATGGATCATTATTACTTGAATCCTGCAACCAGAGCATTTGACGATTTTCTTAAAACTACCGAAAATCCAACATCAGATGCAAAGATTATTTTCGCTCCTATGAAAGGACATTGTGTAGCGTATTCTCATAAAGATGTATTGTTGAAAATCCAGGAAAGAGTTGAAGCGATAAATAAAGCGTTAAAAGAGTCACGAATTAATTGATAATAATTATTCTGACTCATTGGCTGGCACTGACATGCAGGCTACTTCCATCTTTTTCAGACGGTTCTCATAACATTTGTAATAGAACATTATTTTATTAATATGTCCATAAATTGCTTTTAAAACTATTTCATGAGCAGGGAGTTGTAGTGAGTAAATCTTAAATTGTGCATACCATGTCAACTTTTCTAATTGTTTGTTTATGGCTATTCAATTCTGCCTGCAACTCAAATGATAAAGAGGAGAATATGGATAATGATAAATCTACTTTTGCTGAAGTGAAGAATGTTACTTTTACTGGTAATGAGGGTAAATATAATTTTTCTGTTACTTTAAAAAGCCCGGATACAGGCTGCCAGCAATATGCCGATTGGTGGGAAGTGATTACGGAAGATGGCGATTTGGTTTACAGGAGAATACTGGCTCACAGTCATGTAAGCGAACAACCATTTTCGCGAAGCGGGGGAACAGTTGATATTCTCTCTACAGATATGGTAATCATTCGAGGGCACATGAATAACACAGGATACGGAGAAGGCGACATTGCTATGAAAGGGAGTCTGGCTACAGGATTTCAGACCTTTACCATCTCCAAGGATTTCGCATCTGATCTGGACAAGAAAGCACCACTGCCAAATGGTTGTGCGTTCTAAAATCAATACATTAAGCGTAAATTATCAAAATGCTGATAGTTAACGTGTTATTTTAATAAAATGGCAAATCATTTATTGTGTATTTTCCCAGTCCTGATCATTTTGACTTCACAACGATTGCCTTTCTCATGTCATCTCAACGCAGGAGAGATCTTAAGTTGATACAACAACCAATGCTTACCCATTCATTTGGGCTGTAGATTTCTCCCTGCGGTCGAAATGACATTGTAGTGACTTTATCCAATAGTGTCCAATAAGTACGGCAATTTACAGGGTAATAGTTTACTAAAATATTTAGTGCTAAATAAATTAGTATTTACTAATTTTGCTGGCAATGTATCTCAATTGTCATTCATATTTTAGTTTCAAATACGGCACGCTCAGTCCGCAAGAGTTGTTCGATGAGGCCAGGAAGCACAAAGTAAAAAAGCTGGTACTTACGGACATTAACAATACTTCCGGCTACATTGAGCTGTTGCGTATATGCAATGAAAACAAGAAAGAATACCAACTTGAAATTGCCCTGGGCATAGAGTTTCGGGATGATAATAAATTGCTTTATATCGGAATAGCTGAAAACAACGATGGCTTTGAAGAGCTCAACAGGTACTTGTCTCATCACAATGCAACGGAAAACCCATTGCTTTCCAAAGCGCCGGAATTCAGTCATGCATTCATCATCTATCCATTTGGCAGTTGCACGCTGGCAGATCTGAAAGACAATGAATTTATTGGCATTAGAATGCATGAAGTAAGCAAGGTTTCGCGATCGGCTTGCAGGGATTATTTGCACAAGCTGGTGATTTGGCATCCTGTCACCTTCAAAAACAAAATTGGGTTCAATATCCATCGCCTGCTCAAGGCCATTGGAGAAAACACTATTCTGAGTAAGTTGGACAAAAACCTCGAAGCCAGCCCCAACGAAATGATGATGTCTGAGCCGGAGCTTCTGGCGCATTATTGGCAGTATCCACAAATTATTTCTAATACCAAAAACCTACTGGAAAATTGTAGTATTTCGTTTGAATTGGGCAGCTCAAAAAACAAAGAAAAGTTCTCTGAAAGCCATAAAAAAGATCATGAGCTGTTGAGGACTTATGCGTTGGAGGGATTCCAAAAACGCTATGAGCATTACAGCAGCTATGCCATGCAGAGGTTGCTGAAAGAGCTGGATGTAATTGCCGACCGAAAATTTGAAGCTTATTTCCTCATCTCCAGAGATATCGTAGAATTTGCCCGGCATAAGAATTTTGCACATGTGGGCAGGGGTAGCGGCGCCAACAGCATGGTTGCCTACTGCCTGGATATTACCGAAGTTGACCCCATTGAGCTGGACTTGTACTTCGAGCGGTTTCTAAACCCATACCGCAGTTCTCCGCCTGATTTTGACATTGATTTTTCATGGAAAGATCGCGATGAGGTGATTGCGTATGTTCTCAACAAATATTCTACAAGCCACGCATCATTACTGACGGCGTACAATACTTTTCAGGGAAAATCCATCATCAGGGAGTTGGGCAAAGTATTTGGGTTGCCAAAAAGTGAAATCGATAATATTGTGAAGAGGCCCTTTGAAATGCGCAACAAAGACGAGATCACACGGCTTATTTTTAGGTATGCAGATCATTTGCAAGATATTCCTCAAAACCTCTCCATTCATGCCGGTGGGATATTGATCACCGAAAAGCCAATCTATGCCTACACGGCAACGGAGATTCCGCCAAAGGGATTTCCCATTACGCATTTCGATATGTATGGTGCCGAGGATATGGGCCTTCACAAATATGACATCTTGAGCCAACGGGGGCTGGGACACATTAAAGACACCATAGAGATTGTGGGGCAGACGAAAGGAATAAAGATCGACATCACCCAAACGACCAAGTTTAAGCAGGATCCCCTTGTCAATCAGTTGCTCATGCAAGGTAAGTGTATGGGGTGTTTTTATATAGAATCACCAGCCATGCGCATGCTGTTAGGCAAACTCAATTGCAAGGACTACATCACACTAGTTGCGGCAAGCTCGATCATCCGCCCCGGGGTCGCCCGATCGGGCATGATGCGGGAATATATTCATCGACATCACAACCCTGGAAAATTTGAATACATACACCCTAAAATGGGCGAGTTGATGAAGGAGACACACGGCGTGATGGTCTATCAGGAAGATGTAATCAAGGTGGCACACCACTTTGCAGGATTGGGCCTGGGCGAATCAGATATTTTGAGAAGAGGCATGTCGGGCAAGTTCAGGTCGAGGAAAGAATTTAAGCGTGTCGAGCAGCAGTTTTTTGATAATTGCAAAAAGCTGGGTTATCCCGATGCGATTACCAACGAAGTCTGGAGGCAGATCGAAAGCTTTGCAGGCTACTCATTTTCCAAGGCGCATTCTGCCAGCTATGCCGTAGAGAGCTATCAAAGCTTATACCTCAAGGCCTATTATCCCCTGGAGTTTATGGTAGGTGTGATCAATAATTTTGGAGGGTTTTACCGCACGGAGTTCTACTTTCATGAAGCGCGCATGGCAGGTGCCAATATCAAAGCTCCCTGTGTGAATATTGGCGACTACCTCACAAAAATTATTGATAAAGACATCTATATGGGATTTATCCATCTCAAGAGCCTGGAGCGTAAAGTAGGGCAGGGCATTCCAAAAGAGCGCACAGAGAATGGCCCGTTTTTGGGGTTGGAGAATTTTGTTCAGCGCATTCCCATCGGCATGGAACAAATTAATATTCTCATCCGCATTGGTGCTTTCAGGTTTACAGGCAAGCCAAAGCGCACATTGCTCTGGGAAGCCAGGCTAATGTACAGTGAGAAAAAAGAAGTGAGGCACTCCATGAATATCTTTGGCCCTCCGACAAGCTATGCCGTTCCGATATTGGAAAAGAGACCTTTCGATGATGCATTTGACGAAATGGAGCTGCTTGGCTTTTCGATTTGTGATCCATTTTCCCTACTGGAAAACAATAATTTCGGAAACACAAAGACCATTGATCTCAAAAATAGAGTTGGCAAATACATAGAGATTGTCGGGTATCTGGTCACCACAAAAAATACCCACACCAAAGACCATAAGCTCATGCACTTCGGTACCTTTCTGGACTGTGAAGGATTGGCGTTCGACACGACCCATTTTCCGAATACTGCTAAAAAATTTCCCTTTCGGGGAAAAGGGTTTTATAGAGTAAGAGGCAAAGTGGTAGAAGACTTTGGATACCCAATGCTCGAGGTAAGCTATATGCTCAAAGAAACCATAGTTCACAAGCAATCGGAAGATAATCCGAAGGTGGAAAATGCGAGGATGTCGGGGGATTGAGTTTTACTTCTTGCGGTTGTAGATTTTATCAAACCATGACGGCATCACTTTACGATAAGTCCATCTTTTATTTCAAATGTCTTGTCTGCCATTTGAGCCAAATGCTCGTTGTGTGTAACAATTACGAATGTTTGATTGAGCTCATTCCGTAGCTTAAAAAATAAATCATGGAGCTCGGCGGCATTTTTTGAATCCAGATTGCCACTTGGCTCATCGGCAAAAACAATTTCAGGGTCATTAATTAGCGCTCTGGCAACAGAGGTTCGTTGTTGTTCACCGCCAGAAAGTTCGGAAGGCTTATTATTCTTTTTATCACTAATAGCTAATAAATCCAATAAGTGCAATGCTTTTTCTTCTACAACTTTGGGGTCTTTTTTTCCTATATAGCCAGGAATACAAATATTTTCCATAGCAGTAAATTCCGGAAGCAGATTATGAAATTGAAATACAAACCCAATATTCAAATTTCTAAAACGAGCAATTTTATTGCTATTTAATTGAGTTACATTTTCTCCTTTTATAAAAAGATCGCCTCCGTCGGCATCATCCAGCGTACCCAGAATATGGAGAAGTGTGCTTTTTCCTGCACCCGAAACGCCGACAATAGAAACTATCTCGCCTTTTTTGATTTCAATGTCGATTCCCTTCAGTACCTGCAAATCTCCATATGACTTAGTAAGTTGTTTTCCTTTGAGAATCATTAAGTATATTTTACTACATTAAAATTAATCCAAACATAAGAAATTAGTAGAAACCTTTATACTGGGACAGTAAAAACAAACTGAATATTTTATTAAAAGTTACCCTTGGTAAATGTTTTTAAAACTAATAATTTTGGTGCTTAAATATAGAAAATGAATATTCACGAATATCAGGCAAAAGGCATACTTAAAAGTTTTGGTGTAAATATCCAGGAAGGAATAGTGGCAGATACACCAGGAAAAGCCGTTTCTGCGGCTAAACAATTAAATTCAGATACAGGCACCAATTGGTGGGTAGTAAAAGCGCAAATTCACGCTGGCGGAAGAGGAAAGGGAGGCGGAGTAAAACTTGCCAAAAGCCTCGACGAAGTTGAGGATATTTCCAAGGAGATATTGGGCATGCAATTGATTACGCATCAAACAGGCCCAGAAGGCAAGAAGGTTCATAAAGTACTTATCACAGAAGATGTTTATTATTCAGGTGATTCAGAACCTAAAGAATACTATATAAGTATTTTGTTGGACAGGTCGACAGGTTGCAATGTCGTGATGGCCTCTACCGAAGGAGGAATGGACATAGAAGAGGTAGCAGAAAAAACACCAGAGAAAATTTTCAAAGAGCAAATTGATCCAGGGTTAGGTCTTCAAGCTTTTCAGGCAAGAAAAATTGCTTATAAACTAGGACTTGAAGGAACAGCAGCAAAAGAGATGTCGAAATTTGTGCATGCACTTTACAAGGCCTATACCTCTATTGATGCTTCACTTTTCGAAATAAATCCAGTACTAAAAACCTCTGACAATAAAATACTTGCCGTTGATGCAAAAGTTGACATTGATGATAATGCACTTTATCGTCATCCCGATTTGGCAGATATGAGAGATATCAATGAAGAAAATCCATTGGAATTGGCTGCTGGTGAGGTAGGATTAAATTATGTGAAATTGGATGGTAATGTTGGTTGTATGGTGAATGGTGCAGGATTGGCCATGGCTACTATGGATATCATCAAACTTTCTGGTGGTGAACCAGCTAACTTTCTGGATGTTGGAGGAGGAGCTAACGCTGAAACCGTAGAAGCGGGATTTAGAATTATATTGAAAGACCCCAATGTAAAAGCAATATTAATTAATGTTTTTGGAGGAATAGTAAGATGCGATCGTGTGGCACAGGGTGTTGTAGAAGCATACAAAAACATTGGTAATATCGGAATTCCAATTATTGTTCGTCTCCAAGGAACGAATGCAAAGGAGGGAGCAAAAATAATTGATGACAGTGGACTAAAAGTAAAATCTGCTGTTTTGCTTAAAGACGCTGCTGAAGCTGTCAAAGAAGTCCTTGCATAAAGACATAAATTAATTATTGGACAAATTGTATTTATTAATCAATTTCGCAATCCGGTTATACCTTAAATTATTACAAGGTACAGCTGGATTTTTTTCACATAAGTAGTTATTTAGGAGATTTTGCTTATTGCGCCCGTAGTTCAATTGGATACCCGCCTGCCGGCAAGGCAGGGAATACCAGATTTCGGAGATGAAATATTTTGTATACGTAATTAAAAGTATAAACTTTGGGCACACATATATTGGTCATACGAGCAATTTAAAGCAAAGAATAATTGATCATAATCGAGGCAAAACGAAATCAAACAAGGCTTTTAAGCCATTTAAATTAAATGAATGCCCGTATATTTACCTAATTTGTTATTTTTGTATAAAACACAAAGAGCATGTCATTAATTAATTTTATAGA
>VAPL011147715.1_pt1 | contig 12649 bp, 11 predicted proteins | sample 3395061 | NCBI WGS metagenome assembly VAPL01 (sample SAMN08290444, study PRJNA428436) | hydrothermal vent metagenome | isolation source: Deep-sea hydrothermal vent chimney 2 | place: Pacific Ocean: Juan De Fuca Ridge | depth 2182 m m
CTGTTAACGCCTGCTCAGCTTCATCTTTGGTGGCATACACACCAGACATTAAGACAAACCAGGTTCTGCCATCAACAACGGTTTCTGCAACCCACTCATCTGACAACTGATTCTGGCTGGCAAAGAAGTTAAGCTGATCCATTGAACTGGATGCAACAACCTGTACTGCATACATGTTTGCTGGCTGTGCCGCCAGACCGCCGCCCACAGCAACTGCCGACGCTTCTTCTACTATCGGCTCCGGCTCAGCCATGGGTTCATCCATAGGCGGCTCCTCAAAGCTTGACTCGGATTGAACCATGTCTGAATTTTCTTCTGCCGGATTAAAGCCTGCAGGCTCAATTGTTTCTTCCTGCATAACAACCGGCTCAATTTCATCTATCGCCAGAGGCTCCGGCTCGGCCGCCTGTTCGGAGCGCGCTTCCCATGGAGATGAAGACTCACTCCACGGAGATGGTTTGGACGAACAGGCCGATAATGCAACGCCACCGGCAAGAACGAGTGTAATGGGTAATATTTGTTTGCTTAAAAGAGTCAATGTTCTATCCTCTGTCATTTGTTTAATTCGCTCTAACTGAAGCTTAAGAGCCATACTTAAAACAAGCTCTTAACACAAGCCTGTATCACGTTATTTTATCTACGATTATTATCAGTCTAGCCCATTAATCGCACATTCTAAAGTATTTATATTAAATATTTACGTTAAATACCTGTTTTCTCTCATAATTAGACTTAATTTATAGCATAAACACCTTTCAAAATACATTTTTGCAATATCAAATGAGTGCTTTTTATACTCAATGAACCCGGCTAATAGCCAGTTGCAAATTGATTGTATTGCTAATTGAACTACACTTTTTACTCCATCATTTATTAGGACGATAGTAATGAGCACTCCTGAATGCCCTCAGAAAAAACCTTATATCGTAGAGCTTGAGCCCGGCACTTACTGGTGGTGCGCATGTGGCAAATCAAAAAACCAGCCTTTTTGTGATGGCGCGCATAAAGGCTCAGACTTTTCACCGCTAGAGCTCAACATAACTAAAAAGAAGAAAGTCGGGCTTTGCGGTTGCAAGCGCACTAAAAATGCACCCTTATGCGACGGCGCACATAATAGCTTTTAACAAAGCTGATTACTGCGCAATCAACTTTTGTACCGAGCCGACTTTACGAATCCACGGCGCATTCTTCAGGCTGGGAGCAATTTCATCACGGGCCGCCGCCGCACTGGAATAATCTGGGTACACATCCAGTAATAACACATGCCAGATAACACCATCACGTTCTGTCGCCACAACATACTGAGTGGATAGCTGATTCTGTTCCGCAAATTTCATTACCCGGTCGATATCTACTGATGCCATTAGCTGCATAGTATAATAGTCTGCAGGCTGGTCCATAATTGAGCCTTCAGCCGAAGTCATGGGCTCTAATTCCGGCTCTGTCTCCAGTGCAGGCTCTGTTTCCGGTGCAAAACTTTCCACTGCTTCAGTCTGATAACTTAACTCAACATCACTGCTGGTAGTACTAACCGGTTCCACCGGCATTTCCAGATCCGCCTTATAGGTTTCTGCAGCTGGCGCTGTTACGATCTGGTTAGACTTTGGCTTTTCCCAGGGCGACGAACTTTTGGTCCATTGCGCCGGCTCATTAGATGAGCAACCGGTTAATGAAAACAGCACACCAAAAACGCCTGCTAAGATAAATCGTAAATTCATTCGCTTAATATTCACCGATAATCCTCTTTTAATTATTCTATGTTTACATCTTAGTGTAGACGATTACCGTCACTTCTTAAAGTGTTACATTAAGTTAAGCTCTGAAAGTAGCTTTTCTTATGCCAGCATTCAAGAAAACACCGTAGAATTAAACATCATTATCTGTGAATACTCTCACGTGAACATCCTGAAGACCATCATCCGTCACTAGAAAGTTAATCGGCTGACAACACACCTGACAATCTTCAATATATTGCTGATTTTCACCCGCATACTCAATAACCACCTCAATCATCTCCCCGCAATACGGGCATTGCACCGAGATACTAAAAGGTGCAGCTGACATTACTTATCAGCTGATTGCAGGTCAGGCAAGGTATCTGTTGACGCTGTCAGTATCAGCCCCGGATTATCATCCTCCTCTACCTCATCTTCTGGATTTTCTTTTTCCATTAATGACAAACCGCCAAAGGTATCACTGGTTTTTTCTTTATCCGCGGGGGCTGCACCCGCGGGTAAATCTTCTCCCAGCTCTATTTTTAAGCGTAAATTATTTTCAGAATCCGCATTTTTCAGTGCTTCATCAATTGAAATTCTGCCTTTTTTATATAATGCCAGTAACGCACTATCAAACGTACACATGCCCATACGCTCAGACTTTTCCATTACCTCTTTAATTTCAGACACCTCACCACGCTTAATCAACTCTTCCACGCGCGGTGAATTCAACAGAATTTCTATCGCCGCACAGCGTTTTTTATCAACGGTTGGAATCAGCCGCTGGGAAACAAAAGCTCGCAGATTTAACGATAGATCCTGCAGTAGTTGCGCATGGCGCTCTTCAGGGAAAAAATTAATAATACGATCTAACGCCTGATTGGCATTATTCGCATGTAAAGTCGATATTGCCAGATGACCGGTTTCTGCGAATGCCAAGGCATGCTCCATGGTTTCCCGGTCACGCACCTCACCGATTAAAATCACATCCGGCGCCTGGCGCAATGTGTTTTTCAGCGCATCTTCAAAGCTGTCTGTATCTACCCCAACCTCACGCTGGTTAACGATGCAGCCTTTATGCTGATGTACATACTCAATCGGGTCTTCAATGGTAATAATATGACCTTTGCTGTGCGTATTACGGTGATCGATCAATGCCGCCAGTGAAGTTGACTTACCGGAACCCGTGCCACCCACAAACAAAATAATGCCGCGCTTCGCCATAATCACTTCTTTTAGCACATCGGGTAAACCCAGGTCTTCAAGGTTCGGAATTTGCGCATTGATATAACGAATCACCATCGACACTTCATTTCGCTGCTTAAAAATATTCACCCGAAAACGCCCCACACCGGCTTCTGAAATCGCCAGATTCATTTCCGGCTTAGTCTCAAACTCCGCCTGCTGCTCCTGCGACATAACCTCCATCGCCAGCGAACGCACCCAACCCGGCGGCGCTGCTTTTTTCGATAGCGGCGTCATTACTCCATTAAATTTAGCGCTGGGTAATGCACCGGTTGACAGATAAAGGTCTGAACCATCTTTTTCGGCCAGTACTTTTAAATAAGGGCTAATTTTCACTCAATACGACTCCTTTAAAAGAATGTCTATAGATAATAGTCGAGCTGAATTAAAATAGTGCTGAATAAACCGAGATTCATTACACCTAAGCCCAACTAACTATTTGCATCATGACTAACGCTTTTTTACTCACTCGCCAGGCACAGGACACCCACCAGGGTATTCAACTAGAATTTTGGTTCAGCACCGACAATGGCCCTTTGCAAGTTTTCATTCATTCACAAAATGCCATATTTTTTATACGCCAGGCCGACATACACACAGCTCAATCTCTTATTAATCAGGCATCGGCGGAAATTAAAAAAATTGAATTAAAAGACTTCAAACATAATTTAATGGCCGCTGTATATTGCCATTCATTGCAATATTTTTACCGCTTCAAAGATACCTTGCAAGAGAATCACGTAGACGTTTTTGAATCTGACATTCGACCAACGGAACGCTTTCTCAGCGAGCGGTTTATTACCGCACCGGTTAGCATACATAACCCGAAAAGCCAGTTACAACTGACTAACCCCGCGATAAAACCGTGCAGCTATCAGCCAACTTTTAAGCTTATGTCAATTGACATAGAGACCGACTATAAAACGGACGCCATATTTTCTATTGCATATATTTTTCAAGATATAAAGCACGTCATTATGATAGGTCACGATGAGATAGAAAATAAGGCCGGATACCTGCAACTGGTTAGCCATGAGAAAGAGTTACTCAACACCTTCATTCAACAGGTTGATAAACTTGATCCTGATATTTTCATCGGCTGGAACGTGATCAACTTCGATTTTCGTTTTTTACAGAAAAAAGCGGATCAGTTAAATATTAAATTAAATTTAGGGCGCCAGCAATCCCCCATAAAATGGCGCCAACACCATGCAGAGCATAATCATTATTTTTTGCATATCCCGGGACGGGTGGTACTTGATGGCATCGACACATTAAAAAGTGCCACCTGGTCATTTTCAAGTTTTTCACTCGACAATGTTTCCCATGAATTATTAAATCGGGGGAAATTAATAACGTCGCAAAACAACCATGACCCATTATATAAAGCTAAAGAGATTAAACGTCAGTTTTACGAAGACAAGTCTTCACTGGCAAAATATAATTTGGAAGACTGCCAACTGGTACTGGATATTTTTGACAAGGCAGAACTGATTCACTTTGCAATTGAACGCGCACGCTTAACCGGGCTGGAAATGGACAGAGTCGGCGGCTCAGTAGCTGCATTTGATAACTTATATTTGCCTCGTTTGCATCGCAAAGGTTTTGTCGCACCCAATATTGGAGACTACGGCAATGGCAACACCGCACCGGGCGGCTATGTGATGGATTCAAAGCCAGGCTTATTTGATAGCGTGCTGGTGCTCGACTATAAAAGCCTGTACCCCAGCATTATTCGTACATTTAAAGTTGACCCCTATGCGCGCATAGCCGCTAAAGAGCTCAGTGATGACGAAACCATTAGCGGTTACGATGGTGCCAGCTTTGCCAAACACGAACACATACTACCCGACATTATTGCTGACTTATGGGCGGCCCGCGACCAGGCTAAAGCGGAAAAAAATAAGGCACTATCACAGGCCATTAAAATCATTATGAATTCATTTTATGGCGTACTCGGTACACCCGGCTGCCGCATTCACGATGCCAGGCTCACCAGTTCTATAACTAAACGCAGCCACGACATCATTAAACAATCGGTAACGTTAATTAACAATGAAGGCTACGATGTAATTTACGGTGATACGGATTCGGTGTTTGTCTCACTCAATAAAATAGCCCACGACACTGAAGCCACTGCCATTGGCACACATTTAATTAACACCATTAATGCATACTGGAAAAATCATTTAGCCGAAGATTACGACATTGAATCTTTTTTAGAAATGGAATACGAAACTCATTTTAAACGATTTTTTATGCCGACAGTACGCGGCTCTGATAAAGGCAGTAAAAAGCGTTATGCGGGGGTAGTAAGTGAAAACGGTGAAGACAAAATAATTTTCAAAGGATTAGAAAATGTACGCACTGATTGGACTCAACTCGCCCGTGATTTTCAGCAAGCACTTTATTCAAAAATATTTAACAATGAAGCTTATGATGGCTTCATTCGCAACACCGTAACTCAACTAAGCAATGGAGAATTAGATTCTCAACTAATTTATCGAAAACGCCTGCGCCAAAAGCTCGACCAATACCATAAAAACATTCCGCCCCATGCGCGCGCCGCAATTAATGCCGAAATACTTTTTAAACAACAGGGGCTAGCCTCTCGATATCAACACAAGGGCTGGATTGAATATATTATCACCATTAACGGGCCAGAAGTTTTAGAGCACAGAACATCCAGGCTGGACTATGAGCACTACATTGAAAAACAACTCACACCCGTCGCTGACAGTATTTTGGCAGCGCTTGATGATTCCATGGAAAATATTTTAAAGCGGCAGATTAATTTGTTTTAAAAACGAAAGGATTATTTTTCGAGAATAACCATCAATATAAAATGCTTTGGCATTATTTATAAATCTACTCTCAGATTAAAAGCTAGCGTATCAACATCATCCCCGATGATATAAGCCATGCCTATCGATAGCGTTTCATTAACATAAACCTGTGTTCCAAAAGAGTAAGAATTTTCTGTTTCGTCAAATATATCAACTCTTGTAGCCGCGGCATTTAATTCAAACTTATCAGAAACCATACTTCTCACACCAACACTCAATGCATTACCCGTATCATCTCCGCTTCCATTAATGACGCTTCCTGTAAACTCTACTTCAGAATTTATTAACGCAATACCACCATACACATCAGTAGTCGGTGAAATTTTTGTATGGGCAATTATGCCTATGCCAAGATCGGTTGTATCCAACCCGAGACTATCAAAACCATCACTGAGCGTGTCATAGTTTGTTGCACCATAACTTGCCGATAACGCAATATTATCACTCATGCTAAATGATCCAGACACACCATAACCATCACCATCCCAATCACTACCACCCAAATCAATTGTTACCGATGAGTATGTACCTTGAATATAGTCATAACTAATATCTTTACAATATGCGGCATTAGCGAATAGCGTAACGGCAATTGTTAGAATAATATTTTTCTTTGATAGTTTTAACATTTAATAATTCCCCTTGAGTTTAAAACTTATAACTTTGATTTGCCATTTACTAACATAAAAAACAATTCTCTATTCATTAATTATTTTTGAAACAGTTTAACTGATTCGTTAAGCTGGCGTCATTACCCATTTAGGATAGGATTGCAATAACATTAAAAATTCAAACAGAAAACTTATCCATTTTTTCAGGCAATGTCTGCCAATTACAATCCCGCATCACCTTAGCCAATGCATGTAATTTTCCCTGCTTAATGGCTTTACGCCTTTCAGCTTTTTTCTTGATGCCGTAAAACGGCAACATGGTATCAAAGGCATTATCGATATAATGCTGAATCGGCATCATCACATCCTGCTTACGGGTGTGGTATGCATCTTCACCGACGGCACAGGGGGTATCTAAAACATTAAATTGCCGACAGGCCGCCGGGCGCATTGGATGAATGCTGCAAGCGCCATCCAGTAAAAACGGACAGGTGTTAATTTCATCCAGATTCGACAATTGTTTTTTTAATTGCTCACGCAGCGGCGGTTGCAGTTTTTCGATGACATACCAGCTCATACCCATCAATTCCAGCGGATAGACAGGAATATCCTGATGACTGGCGCAGCAACTGCTACAGCCTTTCGCACAGGCTAATTCCCGGCCTTTTTTTGATTCCCGCTCAATCGCCGCATTCACACCTTTATCGATAATAGAATAGGCGTCTAATAATGTGCTTAGCCAGAGCAGGCGCCGCTCATCTTCTACGTAGCTTAAGCGTTGCGGCTTTCGGTAGTCGCACTCCATAACTTCACTCATTTAGCTTATTCTTTGATATTTAATTAAACAGCCCGGCAGTTTAATGGGTTTCAGTGAAACTACAAACCACACGCTAGATAATAATGTGCTAAAATACTAATTCAGTACTTAGAATAGAACTCACGTCAGCACGCCTGTTAGTCGTCTTATATTATGTGAACATATTCCAGGTAACCCGAGTACCAAAAGTGGACTATGCTCATAACTCAGTGCAAATTGCGCCTGTGCGCCGTTAGCACGCCCTATTATATAGGCAAAACACCCCATGACGACCGATACGGTAACTTCATTTAGCGAACTTGCGCTACACAAATCTCTTTTAAAAGCACTCGACGAAGTGGGTTATGAAACCCCCTCTCCGATTCAAGCTGAAACCATTCCTTTATTACTGGATGGCAGAGATATTATTGGCCAGGCTCAAACCGGCACGGGTAAAACCGCGGCTTTTGCATTGCCACTGATCTCGAATATCAACATAAAACAAAAAGATCCTTCCGTATTAGTGCTGGCGCCAACCCGTGAATTAGCGATTCAAGTCGCCGAAGCCTTTCAAAAGTACGCCAAGCACATGAAAGGATTTCATGTATTGCCAGTATACGGCGGTCAAGATTTTCGCGGTCAGATTAGTGCGCTAAAACGTGGCGTGCATGTAATTGTCGGTACGCCAGGCCGTGTAATGGACCACATGCGTCGTGGCACTTTAAAGTTAGAGAATTTAAAAGCGCTGGTTTTAGATGAAGCAGACGAAATGCTACGCATGGGCTTTATTGATGATGTGGAATGGGTACTCGAACAAACCCCAGATACACGTCAGATTGCACTGTTTTCGGCAACCATGCCGCAACAAATTCGCCGCATCGCAACCAAATATTTAACCAATCCAGAACAGGTTACGATTAAACAAAAAACCGCCACCGCCAGCACCATTCGCCAGCGTTTCTGGCCGGTAAGTGGCGTGCATAAGTTAGATGCACTCACGCGAATTTTAGAAGCCGAAGAATTTGAGGCGATAATTATTTTTGTGCGCACCAAAAATGCTACCGTCGAACTGGCAGACAAACTCGAAGCGCGGGGCTATCTCGCTGCCGCCATTAACGGCGATATTCAGCAAAAGCAACGCGAGCGTTCTATACAAAATTTAAAAAATGGCAAGCTGGATATTTTAGTCGCCACCGATGTTGCTGCTCGTGGCTTAGATGTACCGCGCATTAGCCATGTAATTAATTACGACATTCCCCACGACACTGAATCTTACATTCACCGTATTGGCCGCACCGGCCGTGCAGGTCGTGAAGGTGATGCGATTTTATTTGTCGCTCCACGCGAAAAACGTTTATTGAGTGCCATTGAACGCGCCACTAAGAAACCTATCGAGATGATGGAACTGCCATCTACCGAAATCATTAATGAACAGCGTATAGAAAAGTTTAAACAGCGTATTACCGATACGCTGGAAAACCAGAAGCTCGACATGTTTCATAAAATGATCGAAGAGTATGAGCGCGACAACGAAACCCCTGCATTAAATATTGCCGCAGCGCTGGCGCATTTATTACAGGGTCAGTCACCGTTTCTTTTGCAGAACAAACCACAAAAGAAAATGGATAAAAACTGGAAAGACAGCGGTAGCTCATCCGACAGAAAACCATCTCGCCGCGATCGCGAACGTAATCGTGGACGTGACGGCGGACGTGATGGTGCAGACAGCCGTGACCATGGACGTAATGATCAGAGCCGCAGTGACCGACACGATAAAAAAGATCGTGGACGTGATCGCAATAAAGAGCGCCCACCCGCAGAAGATATGGCCAGCTACCGTATTGAAGTTGGTAACAATCACGATGTAAAACCGGGCAATATTGTGGGTGCCATTGCTAATGAAGCGGGATTGGATAGCAAAAATATCGGCCACATAAAAATTTACGATGATTACAGCATGGTTGATTTACCGATTGGCATGCCAAAAGATGTGTTTAATGAACTGAAAACCGTTTGGGTTTCAGGGCAACAGTTGAAAATTTCTCGACTAGTTTCAGGTGATGAGAAGCGCGAAGCTAAAACCGAAAAGAAAAAATCTAAAAATCGTAAACGCGATAAGAAGAATATTGGTAAGCGTAAAACTATCAAGAAGCCTCAGTCGTAAATATTGCAGCAAAACTTAACCGAAGGAGTTAAATATCCTTCGGTTCGCCTTTTTCTAAGGCGAAAGCTTTAAATCTTAAGCAATAAAAAAGGCCAACTCCTCGGAGCTGGCCTTTTTTATTGCTTCATGCCCCGTGGGGCATGAATAGCGTTTAATTAAAATTAAACCGCTACGATGTTCTCAGCTTGAGGACCTTTCTGGCCTTGAGTTACAGTGAACTCAACTTTTTGACCTTCAGTTAAAGTTTTGAAACCTGAACCTTGAATCGCGCTGAAATGAGCAAAAACGTCAGGGCCGTTTTCCTGCTCGATAAAACCAAAACCTTTAGATTCGTTGAACCATTTAACAGTACCGGTAGTAGTAGACATATTTTTCTATCCTATTTTTTCAAAAGTAATTAAGTCTCATAACAAAAACTGCATTAGAGACGGGTTGTGCTGGAAGTGTTTACATATGAGAACAGGACGGAGTACTACAGTTGGAACTTCGAAATGTGGTGTGCATAAGTATTCAAGGCACTTTCTAGCTAACAAGATTATATACGGCTTGAACCCTTAGTCAACGAATTAGACCATTAATATTCGAAAAACAGGGATAGTTTGTTAATAAAGTTGATGTTATTTGCTATCCAGTGGCTGAGATGCCGTTGTTTGACTGAAAAAAGCTTTAAATTTTTCCCAGACTGAAGGCATTGACTGCTTATGACTATTTTTTGACAACTTATTTTTATGGTTTTTTCGATACTCTATTAGCTCTTCCTGACGGCGTTCATAACTTTCATTCGCACGCTGCACCATGTTACTGTAATCCGCAGATGACATATCTCCTGTTAAACTTTCCACATTACTGCTTAACATGGGCTTAGTACTTCCGCCCTTCGGTGAACTACACATTATTATTCTCCATCATATTTCAGTGTTACTGATAGTTTAGCTTTTATATTGCATTAATAGACCAATCAATAGCACTTTCGTTGCTTAAATTCTGACCAACGGGAGTTTTAAGTGAATCCACAAATTTCGCTATAAATTGAGGTTATCTGTTCCTATAAGTCATTCTAATGAATAATAGTCAAATCAGCTACCTCATAAAGTAGCACAATATTATTTCATTAGCACTTTCTGCTTCAGGCTCTATTCATCCAGTATTTGGCGTAAGCGATTATATTCATCTTCGTCTATTTCACCCGAAGCGAGGCGTTTCTTTATTATGCTCAGATCCGTTTCATTTTGCTGATAATCTGCAGATCCATTATTCAGCTGATTACTTTTACCCGCCACCATGCCCTTTACAATATATAAGCCAACCACAATCAATAACAACCATAACAGCCACATAAACCCTCCTTCGAAAAAATCAGCATCGTGACTTAACTTATAGAGTATTAACTCTAAAGTTTTGTATTACGCAAACGCAAAGCATTCATAATCACCGAAACAGAACTAAAACTCATAGCCGCCGCCGCTATCATTGGCGACAGTAAGATACCAAAGAAAGGATACAATACACCCGCGGCAACCGGCACACCTGCAGAGTTGTAAATGAAAGCAAAAAATAAATTCTGACGAATATTTCGCATCGTTGCATGACTTAACCTACGGGCTCGAACAATGCCGGTTAAATCACCTTTTACAAGTGTAACACCTGCACTTTCCATCGCGACATCCGTGCCCGTACCCATGGCAATACCCACCTGAGCCTGCGCCAGTGCGGGCGCATCATTTATGCCATCACCGGCCATTGCAACGATATGTCCTTCAGCCTGTAACTTTTTAACCACATCGGCTTTCTGCTCCGGCAGTACTTCTGCCTGCAACTGATTAATATTTAATTTTTTTGCAACTGCCTGTGCCGTAATTTTACTATCACCGGTTAACATCACAACATTAATGCCTTGCGCATGTAAATCCGCAATAGCCTGTGCCGTAGTGGCCTTTATCGGGTCTGCCACGCCAATCAGGCCAGCGGCTTTCCCGTCTATGCCAATCAGCATAACGGTTTGCCCTTCTGCACGGGATTTATCCGCCTGTGCAGATAAAGCATCCGTCTCGATATTTTGCAGCTGTAACAAACCGGCATTACCCAGTGCAACTCTATGGCCGTCAATCTCGCCGGTTACACCTTTACCGGTAATCGACTGAAAGTTTTCGACCGCTATAAAGTCGATATTTTTTTCCTGCGCACCGTTCACAATAGCTTCGGCCAACGGATGCTCAGACGCTCGCTCTAAGCTCGCAACAAGTGCGAGCATCTTCTGCTCATCTAAATCACCTGTCGCAATCACAGAAACCAACTTTGGTTTACCTTCCGTTAAGGTACCGGTTTTATCCACCACCAGCGTATCTATTTTTTCCAGCGTTTCCAACGCTTCGGCGTTTTTAATGAGCACACCTTCGGTAGCGCCTCTACCGGTACCCACCATAATTGAAATCGGGGTTGCTAAACCTAAGGCACATGGGCAGGCAATAATTAATACCGCCACTGCATTAATAATGGCATAAGCCAGTTTAGGTTCCGGCCCCCATACGCCCCAGATGATTGCGGTAATAATTGCAACACCAACCACAATCGGTACAAATATTCCGGCAACACTGTCCGCCATTTTCTGAATCGGGGCACGTGACCTTTGTGCTTCTGCCACCATATTTATTATTTGTGATAATAATGTATCACCGCCAATTTTTTCTGCCCGCATTAATAAACTGCCGGTACCATTTAAAGTTGCACCAATTAATTTTTCACCGGCGGTTTTTTCAATGGCCAATGGTTCTCCAGTAACCATAGATTCATCCACATTACTCGTACCATCAGTGACTTCGCCATCCACCGGAATTTTTTCACCTGGACGAATACGTAAAATATCTCCCACCTGCACCTGCTGTAGCGGCACATCTTTTTCATCACCATCCGCCGTCACTAAACGCGCGGTATTCGGTGCCAGCCCCAGCAGCATTTGAATAGCTGCATTGGTACGCGAGCGCGCCCGCAATTCCAACACCTGCCCTAATAGAACCAATGCAGTAATAACCGCTGCTGCTTCAAAGTAAACATGTACCACGCCAGCTTCAGATAGCATTACAGGCGGAAAAATGAGTGGTGCCAACAATGCGACGACACTGTATACCCAGGCAACGGAAACCCCCAGACCGATCAGTGTGAACATATTTAAATTCCAGGTTTTCACCGACTGCACTGCACGCACATAAAACGGCCAGCCACCCCATAGCACTACCGGTGTTGCTAATGCAAATTCAATCCATTGCACCGCGATC
>VAPL010544192.1_pt1 | contig 12641 bp, 10 predicted proteins | sample 3395061 | NCBI WGS metagenome assembly VAPL01 (sample SAMN08290444, study PRJNA428436) | hydrothermal vent metagenome | isolation source: Deep-sea hydrothermal vent chimney 2 | place: Pacific Ocean: Juan De Fuca Ridge | depth 2182 m m
AAGCCGGAATTTGAACAGAAAGTTGTAGACATAAGAAGGGTTGTACGTGTTGTTTCCGGAGGTAGAAGGTTTTCTTTCAGCGTTTCGCTTGTTGCGGGGGACAGAAAAGGTAGAGTTGGTGTTGGTGTTGGTAAATCATCGGATACATCTTCAGCCATTGAAAAAGCGGCAAGAAGTGCTAAGAAAAATATGGTTAAGATAAAATTGAATAAAAAAATGTCCATCCCGCATGAAGTAAGCGCTAAGTTTGCCAGCACAAGAGTTATAATCAAACCATCCCCAGGTAAAGGACTTGTTTCAGGAAGTTCAGTTAGAAATGTACTTGACCTTGCAGGAGTAACTGACGTAAGTTCAAAGATATTATCTAGAAGTAAAAATAAATTAAACAATGCCAGGGCCGCTGTTAAGGCACTAGAAGAACTTGGAAAACTGTAAAAATATCATGCAAATACATCAATTAAAAAGAAATACACCGAATAAGAGATCACGACAAGTTGGTCGTGGCGGGAAGCGTGGTAAAACCTCAGGAAGAGGAACAAAAGGCCAAAAAGCTAGAGCTGGTAGTAAGTTGCGTCCTGAAATGCGTGATATAATCAAAAAGTTACCTAAGAAAAGAGGATACGGCAAAAATAGAGCACGAACTGTAAACTCAAGCGTTGTTAAAGCATCTCCAATTAATGTATCTATACTTGAAAAGGTATTTTCTGATGGAGATGTTGTAACACCTGTTTTACTTATTGAAAAAGGCGCACTAAAAAAAGTAAAAGGAAGGATTCCACGCGTTAAGATACTTGGTATGGGAGAAATTACCAAAAAAGTAACCATTGAAGGATGTCTAGTTTCTAAAAGTGCTAGCGAGAAAATAGAAAAAGTTGGAGGTGGTGTAAAAGTTTAGATTTAGTGCCATGAACAATTTAATACAAAAACTAAAACTGATAATTAAAGATTCTTCATTAAGGAATAAGATATTGTTTGTCTTGTTTTCTCTTGCAGTGTTCAGACTTTTGGCAAATATTCCAATACCCGCTGCGGTAGGTTTTCGTATTGATGAATTATTGGCGGGTAGTCAAACTTTAGGATTCCTTAATCTTCTAACAGGAGGTGGTCTTTCTGCAGTTTCTCTTGTTATGCTTGGAGTTGGTCCGTATATTACTGCATCTATTATAATGCAGCTTCTTACCATGATGTCTGAGAAGTTAAAAGCTTTATACCATGAAGAAGGAGAAGCCGGGAAGAAAAAATTCGCTCAGTATTCTAGGCTTTTGACTGTTCCTCTTGCATTTGTTCAGGGTTATGGATTATTGGTATTTTTACAGAGTCAGGGTGCAATACCGAATTTATTTGGAATGGATCTTTTGATAAATGTGTTAATAATTGTTGCAGGCTCAGTTCTTCTTATGTGGATCGGCGAACTTATTTCAGAGTTTGGTATCGGTAATGGTGTTTCATTGATAATTTTTGCAGGAATTGTTGCAGGTCTCCCTACTACACTTGCTCAACTAATGGTAACTTTTGATGTATCTCAAATTCCTATGTATCTTGGGTTTGTAGCTGCAGCAGTTGCTATCATTGCAGGAGTCGTTGTTATAACAGAAGCAGAACGTCCGATTCCGATTACTTATGCTAAAAGAGTGCGGGGAATGAAAGTTTATGGTGGTATTTCAACATACCTTCCTTTGCGTGTAAATCAAGCTGGTGTTATACCAATTATCTTTGCTCTTTCTATTTTGATATTTCCGCAAGTTCTTGTAAATTTTCTTTCCCAAGTAGACAACAATATTGTTGCTACAGTCTCAGGCGCAATAGAGAGTTTTATTACAAATCCATGGTTTAGCTCAATATTTTACTTTGTCCTTGTTTTCTTATTTACATATTTCTATACAGCAGTTACTTTTGATCCCGAAGCAATTGCTAAAAATTTACAGCAGAGTGGCGCGTTTATCCCAGGAGTACGTCCTGGAAAATCAACTTCTGATCATATCGCAAAGATATTGACAAGGATTACTTTTGTGGGCGCATCGTTCCTTGGTGTTATTGCCGTGTTGCCTCTTGTAATGCAGTCACTTACTCAAGTTGGTGCATTCGCAATTGGTGGTACAGCACTTCTTATTGTTGTGTCTGTTGTGTTAGATTTGATTAAGAAGGTTGATGCTCAGGTTTCAATGCGCGAGTACTAGAGGTGCGTGGATGGCGTATTTCTCCGGCCTCGCGCTTGCGGTGCTCGGTCAGTGGACTATTCTGTACACCTTACTCCACTCCTCGTGCGCGTCTTGAATTGCAATCATGCACACACCTCTAGTTATTTCTAATTTTATACATTATAATACTTCCTATGGAACTAAAAACATTTATATTTATAGGACGTTCTGGGTGTGGAAAGGGAACGCAGGTAAAATTATTAACAGATTATTTAAGGGAAGCAACTCCAGAAGAGAATATTTTTTATCTTCAGACAGGACAGCATTTTAGGGATTTTGTAAAAGAAGAGGGGTTTGCCAATAAAATGGCAAGTGAGATAATGGAAGAAGGTGGAAGACAGCCGGATTTCTTGGCCGTGTGGATATGGGCTAATTCATTTTTAAAAAATGTAAGGAATGAAGAACATCTTATTGTAGATGGTACTCCACGCTCTTTGAATGAAGCGCGTATACTTGATACAGCAATGAAGTTTTACAAACGGGAAAAACCTACGATTGTTTACATAGATGTGTCACGACAATGGTCAGAAGAGCGTTTATTAGCACGTGGACGAGCCGATGATTTAGAAATAGAGGACATCAGAAAACGCCTAGATTGGTTTGAGGATGACGTACTACCGGCAGTTAGTTTTTATAGAGAAAATTCTGACTATGATTTTATTTTTATAAACGGAGAACAAACAATCGAGGAAGTCCACGGAGAGGTTATGAAAAAAGTTTTTAGTAATAAAGAGTAATTCTGCCAAGGACGGTCCTTTGCAGAAACTTAATTATAACCATACGATATGTCGTATGATTTATGAGTGGGGAATATGGAGTGTTTATGATTATGATATATACCAAAGAAGAAATTGAAATATTACGCGTGGGAGGGCAACGTCTTGGTTTTGTATTGAGCGAGGTCAGCAAAAAAATATTTCCTGGAGTTACAACTTCATCACTTAACGAATTTGCCGAAAGTTTAATACGAGAAGGGGGTGACGAACCTGCTTTTTTAGGATATCAACCTGATGGTTCTCCTTCTGTTTATCCGGCCACTTTGTGCGTGTCGGTCAATGATGAGATTGTGCATGGTATTCCAGGCGGTAGAGTTCTCAGAGAGGGCGACATTGTAGGGATAGATCTAGGTCTTAGTCATAAAGGACTTTTTGTTGATACTGCAATGACGGTTCCCGTAGGGAATATTGACGACTCTTCAAAAGAATTAATTTCTGTAACCAAGCGCGCACTTTACGCAGGTATTGATGCTGCGCGTGGTGGAGGGCACATTGGCGACATAGGTTCTGCAATAGAGAAAGTAGTAAAAGGGACAGGTTTTAAAATTGTTGAAGAGCTTGGTGGGCATGGAGTCGGACACAATGTGCACGAAGATCCATTTATACCAAATTACGGCAAAGCAGGAACTGGAATAAAGTTAAAACCAGGAATGGTGCTTGCTCTTGAACCAATGCTCAACGAAGGGTCTCTTGACGTCTCATTGTCAATGGAGGACAATTTCACATTTAGTACTTTAGACGGCAAACGTAGCGCTCATTTTGAACATACTATTCTTATTACTAATGATGCTCCAGAGATTTTGACACAATTAGACTAATTTTTAAAGTGTTCAACCTTGAACACTTTAAAAAACACACCAAAACATGGCGTTTTGGTGTGTTTTTTAATAATTATGTTCTTTTTTGGGTGTATCGAAGTCTTTCTCTTTCGTTTAAAGCTTCATGTGCTATGTTGTCTCTCTCGGACTCATCTTCTGTAGTAAAATATTGCAGTATTTTTTCATTGGTCTCTTCTTCTGGTAGGTTTTTTGTTCCAGATCCAAGTGCTCCAAGCACACGCAAACCTCCTTTCCCAAAAGTTTCTTCAATGTCTCGCAGGTGCATCATCTCTCCCGTGAATTGTCCTTTCTTGATACGCTTCCATGTAGTTGCTTTATTTTCACCTTTACGTTTTGCCACTTTTCCTATTATTACATCAAGTATTGCTCTGTATCCCGCGTATGATAGATGAGTATTTCTAGATTCTTCTTCCGTGATGTTAAATTTTTCAATTAGATGATTTTTGTTTTTATAAAGGATATCTTTTGTTGTATTCTCTACCACAGCTTCATTAAGTCCTCTAAAATGTTCATGTTGATCTAGTACATTTTTTGTACCATAGCCTGTTCGGTATTCGTTAAGCTCACCTCTTTCTATTTTTGTCTTAGCGTAATATTTTTGTGCAGATACCATATGAATACTCTCGTGAAGCATAACTGCGTATAGTTGTAATCGATTAGTTCCTTTTTCACAGAGAGATGTGTTATTTTCGGGTATATATCTCCCGCCTCCCTCACTTTTTGTTAATTCTTTATATATTTTTGTCGGTAAAATATGGACTTGTTCAGGAGAAATTACAGGAGCATCTCCGAGATTTAATTCTTCAAACTCTTGTTGTATATAGTCGTTTATCGTTGATATTACCTCAAGCTCTTCAGGTGTTTTCTCAGGTTCTCCTTCAAGAGGCTCGCGTCCTCTTTCCCATCTTTTTTCTATCAGTTCTAGTATTTTGTCTTTGTAGTCTCCTGCTCCTTTACCCACAATACGTTGTTCAAAATTTTCGAATTTCATAATATCAAGCATATCAAAGATTACTAGCTATGTTAAGCATTTATCTTTATCTTTGGTATAATACTTACTAATGATAAATCCTGAAAATTTTACAGCAGAAACACCTAAATTCAACTCTCCTGAGGAGGAGATTGCTTTTTTGCGCGCGCAGGTGGAGGAGAAGGAGCGTTCTCTTGAAGCGCAAGGTGAACAAATGCCACGTGCAGAGATTGCCACGGAAAAAGTACGTGAGTATGCAGAGAAAGCACCGGAAGAAGTGCTCGCAAGCTCTAGTCAGATGAAAGTGGACGAAATAGAAGAAACAGTTCTCCACTTTAGTACCGAGCATGAAAAAGCAGTTGACGACCTAGTGAGTATTGTGGAGGAAAAGGGAATTAAAAATGCATTAGAGGTTGCCGAAAAAATTAGTCCACACATTCGCGATGATTTTCATCGGCTTTTGGTTCAGTATCTTGTTGAGCTTGGTAGTGTGCCTGGGCTCAAGGAAGGAACGCCACTTTTTAAATCTCTTCGGATGAAGCTTTTTGAGGTAGCACTTCCAAAAGTAAGTCCAGACGGAGAAGAGCGCAAGTTTTCTGAACTTGTAGCAGGGATGGAGCAGTTTTACGCAGGGATGCTTTCCGTCGCACAGACAAATGGTGATAGTGGAATGGCACGGCATTTTACAATTGAGATAGCGAGGTCAAACTATGAAGGAGAGATAGTTTTTTATTGTGCTGTCCCTCGTGTAAGAGAACGGCTTTTTGAGAAGCAACTCCTAGCAGTTTTCCCTGATGCGCGTATTGATGAACATAAAGAAGATTTCAATCTTTTTAACGAAGGTGGTGTAACTTTGGCATCATATGCGCTTGCGAGCGACAACCCAATACTGCCAATCAAAACTTATGATGTATTTGAGCACGATCCTTTGAACATACTTTTGAGTGCATTTTCAAAGATTAATCGTGAGGGGGAAGGCGCGGCGATACAGCTTGTGTTGTCTCCTGCGGGCGATACTTACAATAAAAGATATAAATCTGCTCTTGATAAAGTACGCAAGGGTGAATCCTTAAAAAAAGCAACAGAGAGTGAAGGTGTGCGTATTGCTAAAGAGTTTGGTGGTGCATTTAAAGATGTTATTCTTGGTTCATCAAAGTCACAGGAGGAGGATGATAAAACTCTAAAAGAAGGGGAAGAGACCGTTGAAGGTATTGTATCCAAAATTACCTCTCCGATACTAGATACAAATATTCGTATTGTGGCGTCAGCAGGTAGTGAAGAAAATGCGGAAATGATACTTAGTGAAATGGAAGCTTCTTTTAATCAATTTGGCAGACCTGACGGCAATAGTATTTCTTTCAATCGTCTTTCTGGCAAAAAACTCTCTTCTTTTTTACATAAATTTATATATCGTATGTATGATGAAGATAGTAGTTTCCCTCTTAATATAAAAGAGCTTACCACAGTACTTCATTTCCCTGTTACCTCTGTGGCGACTGCAGAGCTCCGAGAAGAAAAAGCCAAAAAGGCGCCAGCGCCTGCTGGAGTGTCTGAGGAGGGAATTCTTTTAGGAGTAAATAGACATAGAAACGAAGACACAGAGGTACGTTTCAAGCGAGAAGATCGCATGCGTCATTTTTATGTGATTGGACAGACCGGTACAGGTAAAACAACACTTCTTAAAAATATGATAATCCAAGACATCGTAAATGGCGATGGAGTATGTATGATAGACCCGCATGGTTCTGATGTGCAGGATGTTTTGGCAAATATTCCGAAGGAGCGTGTTGATGATGTAATCTATTTTGACCCGGCATACACTGCTCGTCCTATGGGGCTTAATATGCTTGAGTATGATGTGAATTATCCAGAGCAGAAGACTTTTGTAGTAGATGAGCTTTTTGGTATTTTCCAAAAGTTGTATGCTGGCTCACCGGAATCAATGGGTCCGATGTTTGAGCAGTATTTTAGAAACTCTGCAATGCTTGTGGTGGAAGATCCTGAAACAGGAAATACTTTACTTGATGTGTCACGAGTAATGACGGATGAACGGTTTCGTGAGCTTAAGCTTTCACGATCTAAAAATCCTGTGATAAATCAATTTTGGCGTGAAGTAGCTACGCAAGCAGGCGGAGAAGCCGCGCTTGCCAATATTGTGCCATATATCACAAGTAAATTTGATGTGTTCCTTGCTAATGAGATCATGCGTCCGATTGTTGCACAGGAAAAGTCGGCGTTTAATTTTCGTCAGATAATGGATGAGAAAAAAATATTACTGGTGAATCTTTCAAAGGGGCGTTTGGGTGATATTAATTCAAGCTTGATTGGTCTTATTATTGTTGGCAAGATCTTGATGGCAGCACTTTCACGTGTGGATGTACCAGTGGAAACACGTAATGATTTCTATCTTTACATTGATGAGTTTCAGAATGTAACAACTGATTCAATCTCCACAATCCTTTCAGAGGCTCGTAAGTATCGATTAGGGCTTAATATTGCGCATCAATACATTGCACAACTTGATGAAGGAATTCGTGATTCGGTGTTTGGTAACGTGGGGTCTATTGCAACATACCGTGTTGGTTCCGAAGACGCAGAGTTTTTAGAAAAGCAGTTTTCTCCGACATTTGATGCGAAAGATATTATGAATATTGAAAACTTCAATGCTTATTTGAAGCTCCTTGTGAACGGCTCACCTGTTGAGCCTTTCAATATCGAAGCAATGAGCCCATCACAAGGTAATCCTGATATTGCAGAAAGCATCAAAGAACTTTCCTACCTCAAGCACGGTCGCGACCGTGCGGAGGTGGAAGAAGAGATTGCAAAGAAATATCAAAAATAGTTGAGAACACTTCCTATGTGTTAACTAACAATATCAAATGAGATATATTCTGGATAAATTTATAGATTCATATTTTCTTATTATTTTGGCGTCCTTATTGTTGGGCGTTATTTTTTCAGGTCAGACTGTGTTTCTTGCACAATACAGTACTTTGTTTCTTGGAACAATATTCTTTTTGAGTGCTCTTAAGATCGATCTTAAAGAAGTTGTAAAATATTTTGATGACAAAAAGATGATTGTTGTGGCAAACATCTTTATGCTCATTGTTTTGCCTATTGCTGTCTATTATCTGACATCTGCAATCTTCCCAAGTCTTGCAATGGCTTTTCTCATACTTGCTGCTATGCCCACGGGTATGACAGCTCCTCTATTGGCGGAGGTCGTTGGAGGTAAGCAGAGCCTTGCTTTGATATTTACTATTTCAACATCATTACTTGCACCGATAACAGTACCAGCGGTAATAAAACTTGTTGGTGGTGCAGATGTTGCGGTAAGTTTCTTCGATATGTTTATTTCTCTAGCAAAAGTTATCTTCATTCCTTTTATTCTTGCTAATATTGCGAAATATTTCTGGGACGATACTGTAGAAAAAATATCATATACATTTAAATCAATTTCTGTAATATTTCTATCCCTTCTAATTATAGGGATTGTTGCAAAACAAGCAGATGCAATAATTGATGGTTTGTTTGGGGGTGAGTCTCTTTTGTATCTTGTTTTACTGTTTATCTTTTTTGGTATTTTGCATATTTTAGGGTATTTTGCAGTGTTTTGGAGAAAGAAGCCAGATCGCATAACGATAACTGTATGTTTGACATATATGAATTTTACTCTTGCTATTTATTTAGTGGATAAATTTTTTGAAGATCCATATATTGTTGTTCCAGTGGTTCTTTCAGTTCTCCCTTGGTCGATTCTTCTTATCCCGTTTAGGTACTTGAGTACGAAGTTTTTATAGTAACAACCGTTGTGTTTAAGAGAGTACATGGTAGAGTGTTATGTAAAGGTGTAGCTATTTATAGAACATGTCGGTGAGATTATAGTTATAAATTAATTTTAATAAAAATATGGACATATTGCAGAAAAATATTACAAAAGAGCTTGGGCTTGAAAATCTCCCAGAAGACAAGAGAGATGAGATATATCTGAGAATAAGTAAAATTATATATCAAAACATAATGATACGTGTTGTTGATGCTTTGAAAGAAGAAGATCGGGATGAATTCAACAAGTTGCTTGATGAGGATATTAAGGCAGAGGAAGAAAGCGATAAAATTCTGGAATTTTTGAGATCTAAGATTGAGAATTTTGACAATATTGTTGCTGAGGAAATTGTAAAATTCAAAGAAAAGAGCGTTGATGTAATGAAAGAGCTTAAAAAACAAGAGTAGTCTTATATTAAATTTATAGTTAATTAAAATAGATATGACAGAAGTTCCAAAAAAAGATATTAATATTAAATCAGAACATCCTAAAAACAACACAAGTACGGGAGAAGAGTTTTTAGTCGCTGAAGTGAATAATCTTCGTGAAAAAGTTATAAAGTCTATAAAAGAAGGTGATCTTGAATCTGCAAAATTATTGCGTAGGGATATTGCGCAACGTTTGGATGGATATAAGGAAAATAGAGCTATGTCATCAAAAGCTATAGATGCTTTTTTGGAAAACTGGGAAGATCTAATACCTTCCGAAGGCACGGTGGATAGGTCAAAAGAAAAGAGTGAATCAGTTAGCGAAGAGATATCTTCTAATGTAGAGCTGGAAAGATCAAAAGAAGGGGAACCTAAAAAAGATAATTCAGAAGTAATTCTTGATTTGAGCAAAGAGCAAGCAGTGGAGAAAGATGTTGAAGATGAAAAAATAGATAAAAATTCAGCAATGAATATATCTAGGGATTTTTTTCTTTCTAAGTATAAAGATTACATAAAGACTAGAAAATTGAGAGAATCTTTAGGGGTAAGTAAAAAAGAAGAAGAATGGCCGGACGAGTTGAAAGACTTGATGAATGAATACAGAAATGACAAGATTTCATACATGCAAAGTAGTTACCGTAACAGAAAGCAAGAGATATTTAAAGATATGCCGGAGATGTCTGACATAGATGATATAGATATTAAGAAAGCGCAGGAGGTAAATAAGATAATGGATGAAGAATATTTTAGCGCAAAGATATTTAATGAGGTGGAACTTGCGCAACAAGAGGAGGTTCAGAGCGCTAGGGTAGAAGCACTTGACGTAAAAGAAAAAAATCTTTTCATGAAAGGGGTAGAGTGGTACAGTAAAAGAAGTATTATTTCTAAGGTTGTATTTTCAACTGCGGTAGTAACTGGAGCATTGGCAGGTAGTGGTGTTTTTGCAGGGGCAGCAGCTGGTGCTACTGGTATTTATGCTGGACAAAGGGTTGTAAGAGGTTTGGTTGGCGCATTGGCGGGGGGATTCTTTGGGAAAATGGCAGGTAAGATTGGCGAAAGAACAGTAGAAAAAGTTGAGAAAGAAACGAAAAAAGGTTTTGAGAAGAGTTTTGATGTGCGGGTTTTGGATAAAATGGAGGAGTTGTCACAAAAGCGTGTAAGTAAAATTGAAAGTACAAAAAAGAAAGTCTTAATTGCGAAGGCTCTCGTCGCACTTTCTTCTGGAATGATTGCAGGAAGAGCTACTGCTGGATTGTTGGACCCTGGATTTTTTGGCGGAATTACTAAAACAGTGGAAGATTCTCTGGAGACAAAAACTCCTTCTTTAGTAGGTGGACAGGGTGATGTAATACAGGAGTACACACAGCCGGCTGGCGGAGGTGAGAGTATCTCTGAGCAGAGTCAAACAGGTGTGCTTGATATGCAAACAGTAGAGATAGAAAAAGAAGATGTTTCTCAAGCAGGAGAAAGGATAATTGAAAACGCAGGAGCCAGTGGATCAATAGAGCACACGGTAAAATCTGGAGATAGTGTTTGGAGCATTATTGAAGACAAACTGGAAAGACAGGGGCTTTTTGAGGGCATGGAAGAAGGGCAAAGAACATATTTAATTGATACTTTTAAAGATAAAATTACTTCAATGTCCCCAGATGAACTAAAAGAAATTGGTATCTCCAGTGGAGATCCAAGTGTGCTGAAAGTTGGCGATACCCTTGATCTGACGTCCGTACTCGGAGATAGTGAAGCACTTCCGGAAGCAATACTTGGTGCCGAAACTCTTTCTGATTCGCAGATAGAATCAATTGAAGCAAACAACGCAAAGATCGCCGAATGGGCGACTACACATCCAAACGAATCTATTACCTCAAGTAGAATCGACAGTATATTGTCTGGCAGCGGCGCGAATGCAGGTGTAATTACTCCTGAAGTGTTAAGTATAGTAAATGATGTGATGCAAAAGAAAATAAATAATATTTACGAACATGGTTTTTTATTTTTTAAAGGAAGTCAGATAGAAGAATGGACAGGTAACTCAGCAGATGGAATAGTGGGTGTTAAAGATATGAAGGTTGAAAATATATTTAAGGGTGATTTTGGTGAGCCCTTCGGTGGTGGATTAGATGCAGCTCAAGAAAATAACAGAAAACAGTTGTTGGAATTTTTAAATGAACTCAAGGTTGAAGTTAGTCCGATTGACGGTGAAACAACGGAAGAATACATAAGACGTGCACTAGCAATACAAATAATTGAAACACAAACATCCGAAGAGATTTCTGCTGATGTGAGTGGTAACGTATACGTAGAAGCAAAAGAAACAGTGGATGAACCACAAATGGAGGGCTTAACTGAAAAAGAAGGACAGGTCCAATTTCTTGAAACTAAGATAACTGAAACCAATAAACTTCTTGATGAGTATTATGATAAATACGGTGATAGACATAATTATGGTGCATTTAAGGAAAAAGTAATGGCTGTTATAAATGATGACAAGAGGATTGTTCAAAAAATAGAAAGTGGTGATAAGAATGCTAAATTATTAATAACAGGAAATATGTCCCCCGAAGAATTTGCAAAAGCGGTGGTTGAAAATGCAGAAAAACAAACAAATTTAACCACAACTCAGGAGCAAATGGATTCAGCATTTGACGAGATGAGCAAGTCTTAATTATTGGTTTGTGTATAAAATTCCAGATAATAATTTTTTGGATGGTTTACTTGCTCGCGTTGATTTTATGGCAAGTTGTTGCTATTATAGTGCAATTATTATAATTATTCACTAAGGTTAAAAATAAAAAAATGCCACATCCAATAAAAGAAAGGACATTTGTGATCATAAAACCAGATGGGATTCAGCGGTCAATAGTAGGTGATATTATTAAGCGTTTAGAAGGAACAGGGCTTAAGATCACTGCAATGAAAATGTTTGTCCCTACTCGCGAGCAGACACTGGCGCATTACAATAAAGATGATGTGTGGTTTGAAGCTAAAGGAAAGAATACTATAAAAAACATAGAAGAAGCAGGAGGAAAGCCGGAAAAGAGTGCTATGGAGTACGGTAAGGACATAATGGAGGGGAATGTTGCATTTATGACATGTTGTCCTGTTGTTGCAATGGTTTTGGAAGGCAACAAAGCAATAGGAATTGTAAAAAAATTAGTAGGAGGCACTGAGCCTCTAACTTCGGATGTTGGAACTATTCGTGGGGACATGACAATTGATTCATATGAACTTGCTAATATTGACGGAAGAGCAGTGCGTAATATTATTCATTGTACCGATCCAGAAGATGGACAAGAAGAAGCAGAAAGAGAGATAAAAATATGGCTTAAAGAAGAAAATCTTATGAAGTATAAGCATATCAATGAAAAAATGCTTTATGATGTAAATCTAGATGGGATACTTGAGTAATGTTTTTTTAAATCATAATATAAAATTATAATTGAGTCAATATTGTCAAAAAAATCAGATAAGGAGTATAATATATACAGGATTACTTTAGGGCAAATTGTTCACTTCTAATTTAAGACAAAAGGGAAGTCTTATATTGTGATATGCTGTGGCATATCATTGCGGACACCCACCTAGATTATTCTAGGAGCAATAA
>VAPL011092704.1_pt1 | contig 12641 bp, 12 predicted proteins | sample 3395061 | NCBI WGS metagenome assembly VAPL01 (sample SAMN08290444, study PRJNA428436) | hydrothermal vent metagenome | isolation source: Deep-sea hydrothermal vent chimney 2 | place: Pacific Ocean: Juan De Fuca Ridge | depth 2182 m m
GACGAACCCCTGGTGTTTGGGTTGTCATGCCAATGGCATTGCCCAGTAGCTACGTTCGGAACTGATAACCGCTGAAAGCATCTAAGCGGGAAGCAGGCCTCAAGATGAAGTTTCCCTAATCTCTTGAAGATTCTAAAGGGTCGTTGAAGACTACAACGTTGATAGGCAGGGTGTGGACGCACAGTAATGTGTGAAGCTAACCTGTACTAATTGCCCGTGCGGCTTAACCATATAACCCCAAGTGACTTGTATGCCCCCTTAATTGGGATCCCTAACGGGGAAGTGCTACAAGGTAAGTTGATCTTGGTGGGTAACACTTGTGTTAAGCGACGTGATACAAATTACAATCACATTGGCTGTTTTTAAAACTAAACAGTAATGCTGATGCATGTAATCCAAAAATAACTTGAATCCAAATTACGCCCTGTGTGAATTAAGCGACACGCGGGGTACAAGGTTAGGCAAAGCAATTTGTTTGAACCTTATACGAGCTTTCCTGGCGGCAATAGCGACTTGGAACCACCTGATCCCATCCCGAACTCAGAAGTGAAACGATTTAGCGCCGATGGTAGTGTGGGGTCTCCCCATGTGAGAGTAGGACACTGCCAGGATTTAACACCGAAATACCCAGACCGGAAACGGACTGGGTATTTTTTTGGCTGCTCAGAATACAAAAGCGGTGTGCTACTCGCACATGGGCATGTGAAAAAAACGCCTGGAGCTTTTTTTAACGTGGTGGATGTTTTTTCCACCACGGCCCCGAAGGGGTGAGCGCAGGGATAGCGCGAATACAGTAGGACACTGCCAGGATTTAACACCGAAATACCCAGACCGGAAACGGACTGGGTATTTTTTTGGCTGTGATAAATTGCATTACTAATCAATAAAATAGATAAATTATAAAATTTCTACTGCTATATCTGATAATATTCACCCCCATGATTACATACCCAGAAATATCTCCGGTCGCGCTTGATTTAGGCTTCGCACAAATACATTGGTACGGACTAATGTATCTCTGTGCCTTTATGTCTGCATGGGCTTTAGGCAATTATCGGGCAAAACAGCCCGATTCAGGCTGGAATAAAGAGCAGGTATCCGATGTATTATTTTACGGTGCATTAGGTGTTATTCTTGGTGGAAGAATCGGTTATATTCTATTTTATAACTTTGACAAGTTTATCGAAAACCCTGCGATTATTATTCGTATATGGGAAGGTGGAATGTCTTTCCATGGCGGACTAATTGGCGTAATTATAGGCGTTTATCTTTTCGCAAGAAAATCAGGGAAAACTTATTTCGAAGTAAATGATTTTGTGGCGCCTATGGTTCCACTAGGATTAGGCTTCGGTAGATTGGGTAATTTTGTAAATAAAGAGTTATGGGGGCGCCCTGTAGATTCGGCAATACCATGGGCGATGGATTATGGTGACCATATAGCCCGGCACCCATCATCTCTGTATCAGGCATTAACAGAGGGATTGCTATTATTCATAATCATGTTCCTTTACTCGCGTACAAAAAAGCCTCGAATGGCTGTGAGTGCAATGTTTGTATTATGTTATGGCATATTCAGATTTATTACAGAATTTTATAGAACCCCGGATGCCCATTTAGGCTTTGTCATGTTTGACTGGATGAGTAAAGGGCAGCAGCTCTCAATTCCAATGGTCTTAATTGGAGTCATTGTCCTGATATTAGCCTATAGAAAAAACAGGTTAGAAACATGAAACAATATTTAGATTTAATGCGCCATGTGAAAGAAAATGGCACACAGAAAGGTGATCGAACGGGTACCGGTACACTTTCTGTTTTTGGTTATCAAATGCGCTTTGATCTGTCGCAGGGTTTTCCTCTAGTGACAACCAAAAAATGTCATTTGAAATCTATTGTTCATGAGTTACTGTGGTTTCTAAAAGGTGAAACCAATATAAAATATTTATCAGATAATGGTGTCAAAATATGGGATGCGTGGGCTACTGAATCAGGAGATCTCGGTCCGGTTTATGGGTATCAATGGCGCAACTGGCCTGCACCTGAAAAATCGCAGATTGATCAAATATCTGAAATTATTAAACTATTAAAAACTAACCCAAATAGTCGCAGGATTATTGTGTCGGCGTGGAATGTTGCTGATTTACCTGACGAAGCTATTTCACCACAAAACAATGTTAAGCAGGGAAAAATGGCATTAGCGCCATGCCATGCTTTCTTTCAGTTTTATGTTGCGGATGGAAAGCTCTCCTGTCAATTATATCAACGCAGTGCGGATATTTTTCTGGGTGTACCATTTAATATTGCCTCCTATGCATTACTGACCATGATGGTTGCACAGGTGACAGGTTTAGAAGTTGGAGATTTCATACACACCCTCGGTGATGCTCATTTATATAATAATCATCTGGAACAGGTCGATCAACAGCTTGATCGTGACACTTATCATTTACCAACATTAAAAATTAATTCGCAGGTTGATGATATTTTCAGTTTTAAATTTGAAGATTTCGAGTTGGTCAACTATGAATCTCACCCACATATCAAAGCACCTATATCAATATGATTATCTCATTAATTGCAGCGATGGATACTAACCGACTAATTGGTACTGATAACGGAATGCCCTGGCATTTACCAGCTGATTTTAAGCATTTTAAGCAAGTTACCATGGGTAAGCCGGTTGTCATGGGGCGTAAAACTTTTCAATCTATTGGCAAGCCATTGCCTGGTAGATTGAATATAGTGATTAGTCGTAGTGGTTTTACTAGTGATGGTGTGACGGCTGTCAGTAGTATTGATGCAGCGTTAGAAACTGCCGGTGATGTTGAGGAGGTTATGATCATTGGAGGTGAAAATATTTATCAGCAAGTGATGAATAAAGTTGATCGAATGTATCTTACACATGTCGATGCAACATGTCAGGGTGATGCCTGGTTTCCGCAGTTTAATGAGGGTGAATGGAGCGTAATAGATCAGTTATCTATTGATGCTGACGATAAAAATAATTTTAATTTTACAATATCAACTTATCAGCGTAAGTAGTTTGAAGTATATACTTTAATAAATGATTGCCTGTGTCTTCGGGCATTTAACAGAAGTCAGTTTTTTAAGCTTCTTGCTGATTTTAAGTGCTGTCAATTTTCCTCCCCATAAACATCCGGTATCCAGCGGGTATAAGTTTTCCAGTCCGGGATTGCTTAACGTTGACCAGTGTCCAAATACAATATTCAAGCCTTTATCGGCGCGTTCAAATTCAAACCAGGGGTGAATATCATTTGCCTGTTTTCCAGGTGCACCTTTTTCTTTAAGTTTAAGTTTCATATTAGTATTAATATAACGCATCCGTGTGAAGCAGTTAGTAATAAAGCGCAACCTGTCCCAGCCACTTAGGTCATCAGACCATCGTGAAGGTTTATCACCATACATATTTTCAAAAAAATGGATGGCATTTGAACTTCGTAATATTAATTGTATTTCTTTGGCATGATTTAACGTATCAGTTAATGTCCATTGGGGAAAGAGGCCAGCATGGACAAGGCAAACGTGATGCTTTTTCTGGTAATGAACAAGTGGCCTGTGAAGCAGCCAGTTGAGTAGTTCATCTGAATCTCTGGCTTTGAAAATCGCTTGCAGGGTATCTTTTTTTCCAGGCTTTGCACAGTTGTGGGCAATAGCCAGTAAATGTAAATCATGATTGCCCAATACGCTAATGGCATTGTCCTGCAATGATTTAATAAAACGAAGTGTTTTTAATGAGTCAGGGCCACGATTTACAAGATCACCGGCAAACCATAGTTGGTCTTTATCGGATTTGAAATTTAATTTAACTAGTAGCTCTTTTAGCTGACTGTAACATCCCTGTATATCGCCTATGGCATAAGTTGACATGATTGTTAATTGACTTTATGTAAATCTATTAATCGAAACCAGCCGCTGAGTAATGCCGGCTTATCCTGTGTCAGTTCTAAGTCAGGGCACTGCTTAAGCAGATGCTCAAAAACCACATCAGTACGGGTTGCAATATGGCGCATAAAAAAACTTAGTAGGCGGCGCGTTGGTGCAAACTGCCCAGGGCGGATAAATTTATCCATAATATAAATTTTGCCACCGGGTTTAACTACGCGGGATGCTTCCTGTAACGCTAAGAGCGGATCTGGAACGACGGCTAAAATTAGATTCATCAGAACCACATCAAACTGATTGTCATTAAAGGGGAGTTGCATTACATCAGCTGTATGCAGTTGTACATCAAGCTTATGTTGAAGTAAGCGAGATCTACATCTATCGAGCATCGCTGGCGTAAGGTCAGTTGCCGTATAGTGATGATGTGCAGGTAAATACTGAAGGTCCAGGCCGGTACCAATACCGTTAACCAGGATATTCTGGGGTAAGCTCTGTTCAATTCTCTGTATGCTTGAAATACGCATTGATTGAGTTGCGGATGAGACAATAGAATCGTAAATCGGGGCTAACAATGTATAGCTGAACTTAAGCCCCATAATGAATTTCCATACTGGTTAGTTATCTTTTGAACTAAAGGATTAATGCAAAGTGCTGGGTGCGAGCAAATAAAATTCAGGAATATTCGCATCGAAATGAAAGCCATCATCAGCAATCATTTGATAACTGCCAGTCATAGAACCATTTGGCGTTTTCATCATCGTGCCACTGGTATATTGAAAGCCTTCACCGGGTTTTAGATGAGGTTGCTCACCGACAACGCCATCACCTTTAACTTCCTGTGTTTCGCCCATTGCATCAGTAATAATCCAGTGACGTGTCAGTAGTCGCGCAGGTTTGCTACCATCATTAATAATAGTAACAGTATATGAGAAAACATAATGGCCCTGTTCAGGGTGTGACTGTTCAGCAATGTAATTGGGTGTAACTTCCACGCTGATTTTATAAGGATCGTTAATTTTAATAGTTTCGTTATTCATTGGGTGCCGCCATTTATTTATCTAAGTTTATCAAAAATTGTGCAAATTGTCGGCATTTTGATCGGATTATTAAGTGGAGATAAGATGATAAATATCGGCAAACTGTTGCAGGCTCAGTGTCTGTGCCCTGCTTGTCGGGTCAATACCAATAGATTCGAGCTGGCTTGCGCTGCAGGTGTCTTTAAGGACGTTACGCAGCGTTTTACGTCGTTGCGAAAATGCCAGTGTCACCAGTTTGCCAAAAGCCTTATCATCATCAATTTGAACTGGTTTACTGTTATGCGGAACCAGCCGTACAATCGCTGACTCGACTTTTGGTATAGGATCAAAGGATTCAGGTGGTACTAGAAAAAGTGCATCCACCTGAAAGTAGTACTGTGCCATGACTGACAGTCGGCTGTAATTATTGGTATTCGGTTTAGCTGCCAGACGAAGTACCACCTCTTTCTGTAACATGAAATACATGTCCTGAATTAAATGGCTGTACTTGACAAGATGAAAGATAATCGGGGTTGAAATATTATAGGGCAGGTTGCCTATAATTCGAAGCGGTTCTGCATAATTTAAATCAGCAAAATTAAACTGTAATACATCCACGTTATGAATACGGAGCTGGTTTTTTTGCACCGCATCAAGACCACAGTTTAACTGCAGTTTTGGGACAATGTCGCGATCCAGCTCAATCACGTCCATCTCATTAACGAGATTTAAAATGGGGCAGGTAAGCGCGCCCAGCCCTGGGCCAATTTCAATTAATCGCTGACCAGGTCGAGGGTTTATGCTTTGAATGATGCGATGAATAACGCCCGGGTCGGATAAAAAATTCTGACCAAACCGTTTACGTGCTCTATGTTGAGTTGCCATAATTAAGCTGCCGTTGTGATGGCTTGATTATTTGCCAGATGAATTGCGGTATTAAGTGCGGCGATATAACTACCGGTATCAATGTGTCCACTGGAAGCCAGATCCAGAGCGGTGCCATGGTCAACTGAAGTTCGTATAATAGATAGCCCCAGTGTGATATTAATGGCATGACCGAAACCGACATGTTTTAAAACCGGTAAACCCTGGTCGTGGTACATGGCTAGAACTGCATCAGCGGTTTCAAGGTATTTAGGTGTAAACAAGGTGTCTGCAGGTAATGGTCCGCTTAGATTGAACCCTTGCGCACGTAGCGAATTGAGTACGGGTGAAATAATTTCTATTTCCTCCATACCCATGTGACCATTTTCACCTGCATGAGGATTCAGTCCGCAGACTAAAATGTGTGGATTTTTAATGCCGTATTTTTTAATAAGATCATTATGCAGTATAGAAATAACCTGTTGTAAATCTTGCTTATTGATAGCCTTGCTAACCTGACTTAGTGGTAGGTGCGTTGTCGCTAGTGCGACGCGTAAACTTTCAGCTTCAGCCGCGAGCATCATCACCGGGGTGCCGGAACTTAGCTCGGCAAGATATTCAGTGTGTCCAGTAAAATTAATTCCGGCCTCATTAATAATGCCTTTATGAATCGGGCCGGTCATTAATGCTTGGCTAAAATTGTTCTTCTGTGATTCCACAGCAAGACGTATGCAGTCTAAAACATAACGGGCATTTTTATTATTTAACGTTCCAGCCTGTACCGTAGCCGCTAACGTAACAGGTGAAACAAGCAGTGTATTATCTGCAGGAGCAGGAAGCTTATCAAGTGTCTCAAGTGTTTTTATTTTGACATCTATTTTTAGCGCTTGCGCACGTTCTTCGAGTAATTGCGGGTCAGCAAAATAAATTCGCTGGCAGTCAAAATGATAGGCAGCTGTTTTTATCGCAAGATCAGGGCCTATTCCAGCCGGTTCGCCGGGTGTGATTGCAATTACGGGGTGCATTTTAGCTATCTTGTTTGATTCTAAATTCTACATAAGCTTCATCGCGAATGCGCCGCATCCATAGCTGTAACTCTTCATCAGCTTTACGGTTTTGAATGGCCATTTCTGCTTTCTGGCGAATTAACTGTTTGGTTTCATCCTGTTCCCGGCGCTCTAAAACCTGCATGATGTGCCAGCCAAACTGACTTTTAAAGGGTTCAGAAGTTTGTCCTGCTTCCAGTGATTTCATAACCTGTGTGAAGCGCGGGACAAAGGTGCCTTCAGTGGCCCAGCCCAAATCGCCACCATTGTTTTTTGACCCAGGGTCCTGTGAGTATTCAGCGGCCAGCTTAGTGAAATCTGCGCCTTCATCCAGTTTCTTTTTCACCTGTACCAGCTTTAAACGAGCGTCTTCACTGCTGGTGATTTCATCGGCCTTAATTAAAATATGGCGTGCATGAGTTTGATGGACCATGTGTTTCTGGGTTTTCTTATCAAGTAATTTTAGAATATGAAAACCACCGGCACTGCGCAATGGCTGAGTGGTTTCATTTATCTCTAAACGCCGGGCCGCATCCAGAAATAATGAAGGTAGTTGAGCGGCACTGAGTAAGCCCAGGTCGCCACCTTTTAGTGCGTGGCGACCGTCAGAAAAACGTAAAGCAACATCATTAAATGCTTCGCCTTGATTTAGTTTAGTGACGACCATCTCAGCCTTAAATAATGCCTTGCCAATTTCTTCTGGTGAGGCGGCTTCCGGTGTCGCGATAAGGATATGTGCCAGATGATATTTGTCATTTGCCGCGTCACCTGATTGTTTTTGTTGTTCCAGAAAAATATCAATTTCCTGTGGTGATACCTTTACCCGGCTGAAAATCATGCGCTGTTGAAGCTGACGAATTATCAAGTCTTTACGCGTTTGCTCACGAAAGTTTTTATAATTAATACCTTTGTTTTCTAGTAATCTATGCATCTCATCCAGAGTGGTGCGATTTTTTTGGGCAATGTTTTCAAGGGCTTTATTGAGGCTGAGGTCATCGATGAAAATACCCTGTTGGTTAGCCAGTTGTAGCTGAATGCTGTCAACAATCATGCGTTCAATTACCTGCTTTTTTAGTAACTTTTCAGGCGGCATTTTTTTGCCCTGTAGCGTCAGCTGATGTTTGAAGTCATTGAAGCGGGTAATGATTTCCTGTTTGCTTATGATGTTTTCGTTGACAATAATGGCCACCGAGTCGATTTCTTCTATGGCATACAAGCTTGAAGAATATAGAAAAAGACAGGTGAGTAAAAAAGACAAAAAGTTCATTCTGGTGTACTGCATGTTAGTAATCCGGTTGGTAGCCTAGGATAGCATATTTCAGTGTATTGGTGGCCTGTTTGTCTGAGATGCTGCCGAAGCCTTTGAGCACAAATTGCAACATAATTGATGTTTTGTATGGGTCTTCTGTAATATCAGCATTGCTTCTGATATAGCGTTGAGAAACTATACGTAATGCCCAGCAGCAGGATTCATATTGCACGCCGATTAATGTTTCTATATCACGTTTGTCGGTTAGTGAATAGTTCCAGCGGCTTAGCAGAGAATAATTTTTAGCAAATGGCCAGGCAAAAGAAATATCACTTTGTTCAAGGTTATCGGCAGAATCATTCGGGTCTCGAAAAAAACGGTAGCCGATATTAAACACCGCCTGTTCTGAGGCCACATAACTGAGTTGCACGCTACGTTTATCTGAGGTGTCTGTGTCGGTGTTCCATTGCAATGTTGCCCGGGCTTTCCACTTGTTTAAACGCCCGCCGACTTCGGTAATAATGTCCGAACTGGGTGACGTACTTACTGTGTTGTTTAATGAAACCTGCTGGTCGTCGAAATAGTAAATACGACCTATGCTGATATTGAAAAGTTCACGGCCATCTTTTTTACTCAGAATTCGCGAGCTCAGAGCCATAGTTAACTGATTTGCATCGCCAATTCTATCGACGCCATTAAATCGGTTTTCACGGAACAGGGAAGCGAAACTGAAATCCTGTGCTGATGTGTCAAACACGGGAAGCTGAGACTGATCCTCATAAGGAATATTTAAATAATACAGGCGGGGTTCGAGGGTTTGTAAAAAAGCACTATTGCTGAAACTGCGTTCGAAAAACATCCCACTGTCTAAGCTGACAACACTCAGGCCGCGGCTGTCCAGATTTGCATCATCACCATTAGTGTCGGTGGTGTTGTACTGGGTAAAAATATATCCGGCACTGGGTTTAACAAACCAGGCATTGCCTTCAATGGGCAAACTTAGTTTAGGATAAATATGAAAACGCGAACCCTGTTCTTTATTGGCACTGTCATGTTGAAATTCTACCCATTCGGTATTCAATGATCCGAGTAAATAGCTGTTATCCATTTCCAGTAATTCTTCTTTGCCTTTGAGGGTGATTTGGGGCAGGCGTTTGTACGGGCGGTTCTGCGGTAAAATTGTTTGATCAATGGTTTGAAATGACTGGGCTAATAAAGCGGCTGTCCATGGGCCATTGGTATAATTCAATTGGGCATTTCTTTCCAGATGGGTGGTGTTTGCTATGCTGATACTGCTGCCCAGATCGGTTAAGTAATCTGTGTCGGAGGCCTCATTGGCTAACAGGCTTAAATTTAAATTCGGGGTTATTCTGGTCTTATTATCAAAGTGAACGATATAACGGCGGTCATTAAACTCTTTATCATTGTCCAGATATTCAAACTCTAAATTACTCATGCTGCTGCGGCCCAGATAGCGATATTCGGTCGCCAGCATGGTGCCTCGCTTGCTGAGGTAGCTGGGGGTGATAATGGCATCCTGGTTGGCAGCAATATTCCAGTACCATGGGGTGCTTAACTCGTAACCGCTGGAGCTGGATGAACCAAATTTGGGAAATAAGAAGCCACTGTGGCGCTCGTCGTCCAGAGGAAACTGAATCCACGGGAAGTAAAAGACCGGCACTCCGCTGACCCAGAAAACCGTGTTTGTGGCGGTGCCAGTGGCGGTGCTCTGGTCCAGCTCGAGCCAGCCTGTATTTAGATGCCAGTCTTGCTTGTTCGGCGGGCAGGTTGAAAACTGGGTATCCTGCAGAATGGTTTTATTATCAGCAGAAAAATGAAACAGGGGGGTTGTCCCGGTAAGACCGGTGGCAGGAATAGTGTAAATGCTGTCGTGAAATTCACTTTCTTTGGTGCCCAGGTTCATCCAGCCACTGTTGGCACCGAGGGCCATGTTTTTTGTATCAATATGGATATTACCATCGAGTTGCAGTTTTTGAGTGCTTCGATTATGGCTCACGCTATCGGCCTGCAGGCGTAACTGATGTTGTTCGATAACAACATCACCACTGAATGTACTGATGGACTTGTCAGTGTTTTTGACCTGCTGCGCGCTGATATCGGTGGTGCTCCGGATATCTTTAGCAAATTCCCGCGGCGGCGTGTAGGTGATGGCTGGCTCATTGTCCACCGGGCACGAATCGATAGCCCCGGCAAAGTAGTATTTTTCCGCCGCCCACAAAGTTGTCGTGGTCATTGGCAAGGCAATCAATAGAGTGCTATATAAACAGAAATGCTTGAATGTCATGTAGTCAGGGTGCGGATATTAATTAGTGTGGGTATTGTATCTTGAAACGGTTTAATTGGTAGAAGGAATATTGATTGATGGAAGAGGAAACATCTGAGGATGCTGAGGCAGTCACCTCAAATGAGCAACGCGTTTACGAGCGATTTAGAATTAACTTCAAGGCGCTGATTCGACTATCGGACGGTGGTGTGGTCAGAGCGCAGGCGGTTGATATTTCCATGGGGGGAATTTATCTGGAGTATGGAGCCCCGGCAGATGTGGGTAAAATATTTGAGCTGGCGTTTGATTTGCCTTTCGCAACAGAGTTTAAGCGGGTTATCGTGAAGGCGCAGATAGTACGCACAGTGGTGATTGGAAGTCGGGAGTTATACGGGCTGGCATTTGTGTTTACAGAGGTGGGTAAAGACGTGGAAAAAATATTAGAGCAATATATACAGCTACGTAAGCTGAAAACGATATAGCGGTTAGGGTAAAAAATCAACAGTGGTACTGTCGTAAATGTTTTTAGAGCAGTACTGCAAGTCTGTTATTGCTGTGAAGGCAAATATCCGCAGACTTTGTTACGGATATTTGCTCTGATTTACGCTAAAACAGCGTGTATCGGATCAGCCGGTTAAGTCAGTAAAAATTCCAGCAGTGCCTTTTGTGCATGTAAACGGTTTTCAGCCTCATCCCATACCACACTCTGTTTGCCATCAATCACGCTGGCACTGACTTCTTCGCCGCGATGTGCTGGCAGGCAGTGCATAAAGAGTGCATCACTATTGGCGACTGACATAATGTCATCATTTACCTGAAAATGGGCAAAAGCCACTTCACGTTGTTTTTGTTCTTCTTCCTGACCCATGCTGGCCCACACATCGGTGACTATCATATCAACATTTTCGCAGGCAGCTTTCGGATCACGGAATATCGTCACTTTATCACCGGCAGCTTTAACGAGTTCCGGGTCCGGATCGTAACCTTGCGGGCAGGCGATATGTAAGTTGAAATCCAGCTGGCGGGCCGCGTTAATATAGGAATGGCACATGTTATTGCCATCGCCCACGTAGGTAGCCGTTTTGCCCTGCATGTCGCCACGGTGTTCTGTCCAGGCCTGCATATCGGCTAATAACTGGCAAGGATGCAGCCAGTCAGTGAGGCCGTTAATAACCGGCACAGATGAATATTTTGCCAGCGTCGTGAGTTTTTCATGTTCGAAGGTGCGCACCATAATAATGTCCACCATACTGGATAATACCCGTGCAGTATCTTCAATCGGCTCGCCTCGACCCAATTGGGTATCGCGGGGCGATAAAAACATTGCGTGACCCCCCAGTTGCGTCATGCCGGCTTCAAATGAAACCCGGGTACGGGTCGATGATTTTTCAAAAATCATCGCCAGAACTTTGTTTTTTAATGGTTCGAAAATTTCACCCGCATGCTGCATTTTCTTAAGTTCGCTGGCGCGCTTAAGTAATTGGCGAAATTCAGCAGGTGATAAATCTAACAGGCTTAAAAAGTGGCGTGTCGCCATCATCGTCTCCGGGGCGTCTGTGCAAATATTTATGAATTTAAAAAGTCTTTAATCAGCTGGCTGACCAAATCTACAATGGTATCGGCCTGCTCATCAGATAAAATTAAAGGTGGAAGTAAACGCACGACACGGCCGGCGGTTACATTGATTAAACAGTTTTTCTCAAGGGCGAGTTTCACGAGTTCAGGGCAATCTCTGTCCAGTTCGATACCCAGTAATAAGCCTTTGCCACGAATGGATTTTATTTCGGCTAAATCGTCAAGCTGGGCAGTAAAGCCATCAAGCATTCTTTTTCCGAGCTCATCAGCACGGGCGCATAAGTTATCTTGGGTAATGGTTTCTACAACGGCGCTAGCCGCCGCACTGGTGAGTGGGTTGCCGCCAAAAGTGGAACCGTGATTGCCGGGTTGAAATAATTCAGCGGCTTTGCCATATGCAAGGCAGGCTCCAATCGGAACGCCATTACCCAGGCCTTTTGCCAGTGTCATGACATCCGGCATAATATTGCTATGCTGAAAAGCAAACCACTTACCGGTACGGCCCATACCGGTTTGAATTTCATCGAGCATCAGTAACCAGTTGTTTTCATCACAAATGGCACGTAACTCGATTAAGTAATTTTCATCCGCCAGATTGATGCCGCCCTCACCCTGAATGGGCTCAACTAAAACTGCAACCGTGTTTGTGCTGTTTTGGGCAATGGCTTTAATCGCCTCTATATCGTTGAATGGTGCGCGAGTGAAAC
>VAPL010066104.1_pt1 | contig 12635 bp, 8 predicted proteins | sample 3395061 | NCBI WGS metagenome assembly VAPL01 (sample SAMN08290444, study PRJNA428436) | hydrothermal vent metagenome | isolation source: Deep-sea hydrothermal vent chimney 2 | place: Pacific Ocean: Juan De Fuca Ridge | depth 2182 m m
ACTATGCCAAGTGTAATGGGAAAATTAGGACCCTTAGGTAGAATATTAGGCCCTCGTGGTTTGATGCCTAATCCTAAAACGGGAACCGTTACAATGGATGTTGCTAAAGCAGTTAAAGATGTAAAAGGCGGTAAAATTGACTTTAAAGTTGATAAATCTGGTATTGTTCATGCAGCTATTGGAAAAGCATCTTTTGATGCTGATAAAATAGCCGAAAATGCAAGTGAACTTATCCAAACAATTGTAAAGTTGAAACCGGCAACTGTTAAAGGAGCTTATATTAGAAGTATTTTCTTATCAAGTACTATGAGCCCGAGTGTTGCAATAGATACAAAAACTATTTAATGTTAGTTAAAATATTTAAATTATGACTAGAGAAGAAAAATCGCAAGTAATAGTAGATTTAACTAACAAATTAGCTGATAGTAGCATTATCTATTTGGCAGATATATCTGGCTTAAATGCTGCAGATACATCGAATTTACGAAGAGCTTGTTTTAAGGCAAACGTAAATTTGGCAGTTGTAAAGAACACTTTGCTTGCAAAAGCAATGGAAAAATCTGACAAAGATTTTGGAGATTTACCTAGTACGTTAGTTGGTAATACTTCATTAATGATCTCAGAAACCGGAAATGCTCCGGCAAAAGTGATCAAGGCATTCCGTAAAGGAAAGGATAAACCAGTTTTAAAAGGAGCATTTGTTGAAGAAGCAGTTTATATTGGTGATGATCAATTAGATGCATTAGTAAACATTAAATCTAAAGAAGAACTAATCGGTGATATTATAACCCTATTACAATCACCTGCTAAAAATGTTATTTCAGCATTGCAGTCGGGAGGAAATAAATTGTCGGGTATATTAAAAACCTTATCTGAAAAATAATAAACACACTAATAAACTAAATAATAAAATTTAAACAATAGAAAAATGGCAGAGTTAAAAGATTTCGCAGAACAATTAGTTAACTTATCGGTAAAAGAAGTTAATGAATTGGCAAATATTTTAAAAGAAGAATATGGTATAGAACCTGCAGCAGCAGCAGTAGCAGTTGCCGGACCAGTAGGTGGAGGAGAAGAAGCAGCAGAAGAAAAATCAGAATTTGATGTAATTCTTACAGCAGCAGGTCAATCTAAATTGGCAGTTGTTAAATTGGTTAAAGAATTAACCGGTTTAGGATTAAAAGAAGCTAAAGGAATCGTTGATAGTGCACCTGCACCTATCAAAGAAGGAATAGCTAAAGATGAAGCAGAAGGTCTTAAAAAATCTTTAGAAGACGCTGGAGCTGAAGTTGAGCTTAAGTAGTAAGCTAACTAGCTAAACATTTAAGGTTTAGGTCTTTGGGGTATATCCACTTAGACCTAAACCATTTTGCATATATATTCGTTCTTATAATTTAAATTTAAATTTTTCTCCATTGGCAACGAAACAAAAAACCCAAAGAGTAAACTTTGCATCAGCTAAATTGATAACAGACTATCCTGATTTTTTGGATATTCAAATAAAATCATTCCAAGATTTTTTTCAATTAGAAACCAAATCTGATGAAAGAAGTGATGAAGGACTTTACAAAACCTTCATGGAAAATTTTCCAATTACAGATACAAGAAACAATTTTGTTTTAGAATTTTTAGATTATTTTGTTGACCCACCCAGATATTCGATTCAAGAATGTATTGAAAGAGGTTTAACATATAGTGTACCTTTAAAAGCTCGATTAAAACTTTATTGTACAGATCCAGAACATGAAGATTTTGAAACAATAGTTCAAGATGTATATCTAGGAGTTATACCTTATATGACTCATAGTGGTACTTTTGTAATTAATGGTGCCGAACGTGTTGTAGTTTCTCAATTACACAGATCTCCGGGGGTTTTCTTCGGTCAGTCTTTTCACGCAAATGGAACAAAATTATATTCAGCCAGAGTAATTCCTTTTAAAGGATCATGGATTGAGTTTGCTACCGATATAAATCAAGTGATGTTTGCTTATATCGATAGAAAGAAAAAATTACCGGTTACTACCCTTTTTAGAGCAATTGGCTTTGAAAGAGATAAAGATATCTTAGAGATTTTTGACCTTGCGGAAGAAATTAAAGTATCTAAAAGTGGCCTGAAGAAAGTATTAAATAGAAAATTAGCAGCCAGAGTTTTAAAAACTTGGTTCGAAGATTTTGTTGATGAAGATACAGGTGAAGTAGTTTCTATAGAGAGAAATGAAATTGTTCTAGATAGAGATACACTTCTCGAGAAAGAACATATTGAAGAAATTATTGAGTCGGGGACAAAAACAATTTTATTACATAAATTGGATAATGAATCGGGCGATTATGCTATTATTCACAATACGCTTCAAAAAGATCCAACTAACTCTGAAAAAGAGGCAGTTGAACACATTTACCGACAGTTACGTAATGCTGAACCGCCAGATTATGAAACTGCAAAGGGTATAATCAATAAATTATTCTTTTCTGAACAACGTTACAATCTTGGAGAAGTTGGACGTTATAGAATGAATAAAAAATTAGGTTTGGATGTTGATATCGAACAAAAGGTTTTAACTAAAGAAGATATCATAACTATCGTTAAAAACTTGATTAACTTGGTGAACTCAAAAGCTGAAGTTGATGATATTGACCACCTTTCAAATCGTCGTGTAAGAACTGTTGGAGAGCAGCTCGCAGGACAATTCGGAGTAGGTTTATCCCGTATGGCCAGAACCATTCGTGAAAGAATGAACGTTCGTGATAATGAGGTGTTTACACCTATTGATCTAATCAATGCAAAAACATTATCATCTGTTATAAATTCATTTTTTGGTACAAACCAGTTATCTCAATTTATGGATCAAACCAATCCATTGGCAGAAATAACACACAAACGTAGATTGTCTGCTTTGGGGCCTGGAGGTCTTTCTCGTGAAAGAGCAGGTTTTGAAGTTCGAGATGTTCACTTTACACACTATGGTCGATTATGTCCGATTGAAACCCCAGAGGGACCAAATATTGGATTGATATCTTCCTTGGCAGTTTATGCTAAGGTGAATAGCCTTGGTTTTATTGAAACACCTTATAGAGAAGTAAAAAATGGTAAAGTAGATACGAAACAAAATCCAATTTATTTGAGTGCTGAAGAAGAGGAAGGACAGAAAATTGCACAATCGAATTTAGAGTTAGATTCTAATGGAAAAATTATTTTAGATAAGGTAGTAGCCAGAGAAGATGGTGATTTTCCTGTAATTCCTGTTGGTGATGTGAACTATATGGATATTTCACCAAATCAAATCTCATCTATTTCTGCATCATTAATACCATTTTTGGAACATGATGATGCCAATCGTGCTTTGATGGGATCGAATATGATGCGTCAGGCAGTTCCTTTAATGCGTCCAGAATCTCCAATTGTTGGAACAGGATTAGAAAGAAGGGTGGCAGAAGATTCTAGAATTTTGATCAATTCAGAAGGAGTAGGTGAAGTTATATATGTTGATTCAGATAAAATTCAAATTAAATACGAACGATCTGGTCAAGAGGAAATAGTAAGTTTCGATTCTGAAATAAAAACTTATAATCTAATCAAGTTTAGAAAAACAAATCAAGGAACTTCAATTAATTTACATCCAATTGTTCAAAAAGGAGATATAGTTTCTAGAGGGCAAGTGTTGTGTGAAGGTTATGCGACCCAAAAAGGTGAATTGGCATTGGGTAGAAATATGAAAGTTGCCTTTATGCCTTGGAAAGGGTATAATTTTGAGGATGCCATTGTGATTTCTGAAAAAGTAGTTCGTGAAGATATTTTTACTTCTATTCATATTGATGAATATTCTTTAGATGTAAGAGATACTAAGCTAGGTGCTGAAGAGTTAACAGCAGATATTCCTAATGTTAGTGAAGAAGCAACTAAAGATTTAGATGAAAATGGAATGATAAGAATTGGTGCCGAGATCAAACCGGGAGATATTCTTATTGGTAAGATTACCCCTAAAGGAGAGTCAGATCCTACCCCAGAAGAAAAATTATTAAGAGCGATTTTTGGAGATAATGCGGGCGATGTAAAAGATGCTTCATTAAAAGCTTCCCCTTCGTTAAGAGGTGTTGTTATTGATAAAAAACTTTTTCAAAGAGCAATAAAAGATAAAGCAACAAGAGTAAAAGATAAGGAAGATGTAAACAATCTTGAAGTAGAATTCACTATTGAATACGATAAGTTGAGAAACACACTTATAGAAAAACTATTTAGCCTTATTAATGGTAAAACATCTCAAGGTGTTTTAAATGATCTAGGAGAAGAGATTTTACCAAAAGGGAAAAAATTCACCTTAAAAATGTTGAATTCAGTTGCTGATTTTGAGCATTTAACTAAAGGAATTTGGACTACCGATAAAGACCTTAATAATTTGGTTAATAGATTAATTCATAACTATAAGATAAAGGTAAATGATTTACAAGGTTCTTTGAGAAGAAAGAAATTTGCTGTAACTGTTGGTGATGAGTTGCCTAAGGGGATTATAAAACTTGCTAAAGTTTATATTGCCAAAAAGCGAAAATTAAAGGTAGGTGATAAAATGGCAGGACGTCATGGGAATAAAGGTATTGTTGCGAGAATTGTTCGCCAGGAAGACATGCCATTCCTTGAAGATGGAACTCCAGTTGACATTGTATTGAATCCGTTAGGTGTACCTTCTCGTATGAATATTGGCCAGATCTATGAAACTGTTCTTGGATGGGCCGGTCAGAATTTGGGTGAGAAATATGCGACTCCAATTTTTGATGGGGCTCATATTGATCAAATTACAGATCTGACTAGAAAAGCAGGAATTCCTGATTTTGGACATACTTATTTGTATGATGGAGGAACCGGAGAACGCTTTGATCAACCTGCAACAGTTGGTGTAATTTACATTATCAAATTAGGTCATATGATCGAAGATAAAATGCACGCTCGATCTATAGGACCTTATTCATTAATTACGCAGCAGCCTCTTGGTGGTAAAGCACAATTTGGTGGTCAGCGATTTGGTGAAATGGAAGTTTGGGCTCTTGAGGCCTATGGAGCTTCTGCTACTTTAAGAGAGATCTTAACTGTAAAATCTGATGATGTGATGGGTAGAGCTAAAACTTATGAGGCTATTGTAAAAGGTGATAAAATGCCTGAGCCTGGTTTACCTGAATCATTTAACGTGCTGATGCACGAATTGAAAGGCTTAGGTTTAGACCTTAAGTTAGAAGAGTAATTAGCAATAAAACGTGGCAAAGAAAATTTTCTTTGCCACCAAAAATATAATTTTTACAATTTAATTCTATTCCATTATCATGGCGAGACAAAGAGAAAAATACACTGTAAAAAAGTTCAATAAAATAACAATTGGTTTGGCTTCACCAGAAATTATCCTTGAGAAATCAAAAGGAGAAGTTTTAAAACCAGAAACAATAAATTATCGAACACATAAACCCGAAAGAGATGGTTTATTTTGTGAGAGAATTTTCGGCCCCATAAAAGATTATGAATGTGCTTGTGGTAAGTACAAAAGAATAAGATACAAAGGAATAATTTGTGATCGATGTGGAGTTGAAGTTACCGAAAAGAAAGTTAGAAGAGATCGAGTAGGTCATATTAATTTGGTTGTTCCGGTAGCACATATATGGTATTTTAGATCATTACCAAATAAAATGGGATACCTTTTGGGATTGCCTTCTAAGAAATTAGATATGATTATTTACTATGAGAGATACGTAGTAATTCAACCGGGTATTGCCAATAATGAAGAGGGAGAACCTGTACAAAAAATGGATTTCCTTACGGAGGAAGAATATTTAAATATTTTAGAAACCCTTCCACAGGAAAATCAATATTTAGATGATAGCGATCCCAATAAGTTTATCGCTAAGATGGGAGCCGAATGTTTGATCGAACTACTTTCGAGAATTAATTTAGATGGATTATCATATGAATTAAGACATAAAGCAAACACAGAAACTTCAAAACAACGAAAAATGGAGGCATTGAAACGCCTTAATGTTGTTGAAGCTTTTAGAGATGCAAATTCTCGTAAGGAGAATAAACCAGAATGGATGATTATGAAAGTTGTTCCGGTTATTCCGCCAGAATTACGTCCGTTAGTGCCATTAGATGGTGGTAGATTTGCAACTTCCGATTTAAATGATTTATATCGTAGGGTGATTATTCGTAACAATCGTTTGAAACGATTGATGGAGATTAAAGCACCTGAAGTTATCTTGAGAAATGAAAAACGTATGTTACAAGAATCTGTAGATTCTTTATTTGATAATACACGTAAATCATCTGCAGTAAAAACAGAATCTAACCGACCCTTAAAGTCTTTATCAGATTCATTAAAAGGAAAACAAGGTCGTTTTCGTCAAAATTTATTGGGTAAACGTGTTGATTATTCAGCTCGTTCTGTAATTGTAGTTGGTCCGGAACTTAGATTGTTTGAATGTGGATTGCCTAAAGATATGGCAGCAGAGTTATACAAACCTTTTATTATTAGAAAATTAATAGAAAGAGGTATTGTTAAAACAGTTAAATCTGCTAAAAAAATAATAGACAAAAGAGAGCCTGTAGTATGGGATATTTTAGAGAATGTTTTAAAAGGTCATCCTGTATTATTGAATCGTGCGCCAACACTTCACAGGTTGGGTATTCAAGCTTTTCAACCCAAATTAATTGAAGGAAAAGCAATTCAATTACATCCACTAGTGTGTACTGCGTTTAATGCTGATTTTGATGGAGATCAAATGGCAGTTCATTTACCACTAGGTCAGGAAGCGATATTAGAAGCTCAGCTGTTAATGCTTGCTTCTCATAATATTTTAAATCCTGCAAATGGTGCTCCAATTACTGTACCATCACAAGACATGGTTTTGGGATTGTATTATATGACCAAAGAAAGAAAATCTACTCCTAAAGTAAAAGTAAAAGGAGAAGGTTCTACTTTTTATTCTCTTGAAGAAGTAAAAATTGCATTTAATGAGAAAAAAGTTGACTTAAATGCAAGTATAAAAGTTAGAGCAAAAGATTTTAATGAAGATGGAGAAATTGTTACCATGATCATTGAAACTACGGTTGGAAGAGTGTTGTTTAATGAAGTTGTTCCTGAAAAGGCAGGATTCATTAACGAAGTACTTACCAAAAGGTCGTTGAGAGATATTATTGGTAATATTTTAAAGGTTACAGATGTACCAACTACCGGAAAATTCTTAGATGATATGAAAAACATGGGATACAAATTTGCATTCCAAGGAGGATTATCATTTAGTTTAGGAGATATAATTATACCTAAAGAAAAACATGAAATGATCGCAGCTGCCAATAAACAGGTAGACTCGATTATGGCAAGTTATAATATGGGTATGTTAACAAATAAAGAGCGTTACAACCAAGTAATTGATATTTGGGGTTCAACAAATAATCGATTGACCGAGCTGTCAATGAAACGATTACGAGAAGATCAACAAGGATTTAATTCGGTGTTTATGATGCTGGATTCTGGTGCAAGGGGATCGAAAGAACAAATTCGCCAGTTAACCGGTATGCGTGGATTAATGGCAAAACCAAAAAAATCTACAGCAGGTGGTGGTGAGATAATTGAAAATCCGATTTTATCGAACTTTAAAGAAGGATTATCAATTTTAGAGTACTTTATTTCTACACACGGTGCTCGTAAAGGTTTAGCAGATACAGCTTTAAAAACTGCAGATGCGGGTTACCTTACTCGTCGTTTGGTAGATGTTTCACAAGATGTAATTGTGAATATAGAAGATTGCGGAACTCTTAGAGGACTCGAAGTTACACCACTTAAAAACAATGATGAAATTGTTGAAACACTAGGTGAACGTATTCTGGGTAGAGTATCATTACATGATATTCACGAACCAAAAACTGATGAAATACTTGTAAATGCAGGTGAATTGATTTCTGAAGAATTAGTTAAGAAGATTGAAAAATCTGGTATTGACATGGTTGAAGTAAGATCGGCATTAACTTGTGAGGCCAAAAGAGGTATTTGTACAAAATGCTATGGAATAAGCTTGTCTACCAATAATATGGTTCAAAAAGGTGAGGCTGTAGGAGTTGTTGCTGCTCAGTCTATTGGTGAACCGGGTACTCAGTTAACCCTTCGTACTTTTCACGTAGGTGGTATTGCAGGTAACATTTCAGAAGATAATAAATTAGTTTCAAAACATGCTGGTGAAATCACCATCGACGATTTAAAAACGGTAGACGGTAAAGATCCGGATGGTAATTCGGTAAAAATTGTAATTTCCAGAACATCTGAGATCAAGATAATTGATAAGAAAACAGAAATTGTATTAAGTACCAATAATATCCCTTACGGTTCTTATATCTATGTGAAAAATAATGGTAAGATTAAAGTTGGTGATATTATTTGTAAATGGGATCCTTATAATGGTGTTATTATTTCTGAGTTTGGAGGTAAAGCAGTATTTGAAGATGTTCAGGAAGGTATTACTTTTCAGGTAGAAATGGATGAGCAAACCGGTTATAAAGAGAAAGTAATTTCAGATTCTAAAAAGAAGAAAGTAATTCCAACTTTGCATGTACAAAATAGCAAAGGAGAAACTTTGCGTTCTTACAGTTTACCAGTTGGAGCACACTTATTAATTGAGGATGGCCAGAAGATTGCAGTGGGTGAGATTTTAGTAAAAATACCGCGTAAATCTGGTAAAGCAGGAGATATTACAGGTGGCCTGCCACGTGTAACCGAGTTATTTGAAGCTCGTAATCCTTCTAATCCGGCTGTTGTATCTGAAATTGATGGTGTTGTATCATTTGGTAAAATTAAAAGGGGTAACAGAGAGATTATAGTTGAGTCTAAATTAGGTGATATTAAAAAATACCTGGTAAAGTTATCTAACCAAATTTTGGTTCAGGAAAATGATTTTGTTAAAGCAGGTATGGCCTTATCGGATGGAGCAACTACTCCTACAGATATTTTAAATATTCAAGGACCGGCGAAAGTTCAAGAATATTTGGTTAATGAAATTCAGGAAGTATATCGATTACAAGGTGTGAAAATAAATGACAAACACTTTGAGGTTGTTGTACGTCAAATGATGCGTAAAGTTAAAATTGTAGATTCTGGAGATACGATCTTCCTTGAAAATCAATTGATTCATAAAAATGATTTTATAGAAATAAATGACAATATTTATGGAATGAAAGTTATTGAAGAATCAGGCGATTCTGAGAGCATGAAAGCTGGTCAAATAGTTTCGGCCCGTTCTCTTCGTGATGAGAATTCAATTTTACGAAGAAATGATAAGAATTTAATAGAAGCTCGTGATGCGGTTCCTGCAACAGCAGAACCAATTTTACAAGGAATTACAAGAGCATCTCTTCAAACTAAATCGTTTATCTCGGCAGCATCTTTCCAAGAAACCACAAAGGTTTTGAATGAAGCAGCTGTTCATGGTAAAGAAGACTATTTAGAAGGTTTGAAAGAAAATGTAATTGTAGGTAAGAGAATTCCGGCTGGTACCGGAATGAGAGACTACGATAAATTAATTGTAGGAAGCAAAGAAGAAATGGAAAATTAAGAATAAGGCACGAAAATCGTGCCTTATTTGTTTTAAATTTGAACTTATGGCAAAAAAAGAAAACCAAAATAAAAATCAATTAAATATAGAATTGGATGAGAAAATTGCTGAAGGTACTTATGCAAACCTTGCAATTATTAATCATTCTGTTTCTGAATTCGTAGTTGATTTTGTTAATGTAATGCCAGGTACACCTAAAGCTAAGGTGAAATCAAGAATTATTTTAACTCCTCAGCATGCCAAAAGATTAATGAAAGCCTTGGCAGATAATGTGAAAAGATTTGAAAATAGTCATGGTAAAATCAAAGATTACGAACAACCGCCAATTCCGATGAATTTTGGTCCAACCGGGCAAGCTTAAAATATTAATGTAACGTCGAACATATTTTGTTCGGCGTTTTTTGTTTTGTCAATTCATGTTAGCAAAGAAACTTTGGTTATTTCCTTTATTATTCGGACTGCTTGGTTCGTTTCTCGGATTAATTCTACGTTACGCATATACAGGAAATTTAATATCTTTTCCCTTTAAGTATTTCTTACATGCTCATTCTCATGTCATGTTATTGGGTTTTCTATTCAATGCTTTATTGGCCCTGATTTGGATTAATTTCACCCCCGCAATAGATAAGGTTTCCTATAGATATTATATTGCATTACAAGTGTGTATGACATTAATGGCAGTAACTTTTTTACTACAAGGTTATGCTTTTTATTCCATTCTGTTTTCAACTTTACATCTTTGGATTAGTTATATACTTCTTATAAGGTTATGGAAAAGACTGGAAGGAAATAAAACCCTATTACTTTTAATAAAGTTTGGTATAATTTTTCACTTTGTATCATCACTTGGACCATATTCTCTGGGTCCCTTAATGGTTTTTGAGCTAAAAAATTCACCCTGGTATCAACAAGCAGTTTTCTTTTATTTGCATTTTCAGTTCTTTGGTATTTTCTTTACCTGGTTATTGGCATTATTAGTAAAAAAAGCAAAGATTAACATAAGCCAAAAGTGGGTGATTTCTATTGTATTTAGCTTGATATTATTGTATGCACATTCTTTAGATTATAATTTTAACAATTGGCTCATTTACTTTTTTGGAGGTTTAGGATCTTTAATATTATTTTATAACCTTATAGTATTCTGGCCACAATTTATTGAACAGAACAAGCCAATAAGATATTTGTATTTTATCATTCTAATTGTTGCGATAACAAATATAATAGGATCATTTCCATATATGGCAAGCTTAGTGGTTGATAACCATTTTATTTTGATAGCTTGGTTGCACTTTTTGTTTTTAGGGTTATTTGTACCGTTTATATGGGTTTTTATCAATAAAAAGATCTATTCTATACTTTGGATATGTTATGGTTTAACTGTGTTTTTATCTGAATTATTTTTAGTCTTTTCAAAATACTTCTCCAATAAAATTTCAATTTCAATTATGGATCTGTTGTTTTATGTGTATTTGGGAATATTTTTATGCATTGGTATGATTCATGCAATTTTGTTACGCAGACTATGGTCGAATAAACAACTAAATATTAATTAACGTGAATAATGATTAAGCAGTTGATGTGCTTGAATCGGGCATTTTGATATTGGTTTAAGCATATCATTAAACAGATTGATTTAATTGACTCAGAGAGACATTCAGATTTTAGCTCCTAAGTATAATGCTCTCCAAGCTCCAGAGGAGCAAACTATTTGATCTTGCTGTTCGAATTATAACAAACAGTTCACCCTGATGGGGTTATGTCTTTCCAGATTTATAGGTTTATTTACAAGCAGTAGACTCCTATGTTGCCTATCAGTAGAAATTACAAATAAAAATATCTCTTTTTTAACTACTATTCATGTTAATTAGTATGGCTTAAGTATTTCTCCTTTTATATTTATTGGTCTTTTTTTTTGTACATTAACCAAGTTATACTTCTCTATTAAATTGAAAATAAATTATTTCAATATAAGTGTAATAAGTAAAAAGTGGTTTCAATGATTATTTAAATAGATTAAACAATGGGTAGAATTAAAACATATAAAGAATTTTATAGTTTTTATTTGACTGAACACAGCAATAAAACGTGTAGGACTTTACATTTCATTGGTACATCATTGGTGTTTTTAATTGCGTTTATGGCTATTTATTTTGGAAACTCTATCTTGTGGTTTTTTGTGCCTCTTGTTGGATACGGTTTTGCATGGATTGGACATTATTATTTTGAAAAAAATAAACCGGCAACTTTTAAATATCCCTTGTGGAGTTTGGCCTCCGATTTTAAAATGTTCTTTCAAATATTAGGAGGTAAAATTTCTTTAGATCCTTCTCATAAAAAATTGTAATTGTATTAATTTTATTCGTCTATCTAATAAATTTTAAATAAATATTATGAAACATTTTATATTAATAGTTATATTGATTTTCTCAGTTAACCTATCTGCACAAATCGATAATGAGCATTTAAAAGTAGGTGAAAAAGCGCCACAAATTGTTGGAGTAGATCAAAATGGTTTAGCTATCAATTCTTCAGAAATTTTAGAAACAAATAAAATATTGATGGTTTTTTACAGGGGAAACTGGTGCCCTCATTGTAAGAAGCATTTGGCCTCTTTACAAGAGCATTTAAATGAATTTATTGAAAAGGGAGTATATGTTATAGTTGTGACACCCGAAACCGTTGAAAAAACAAAGGAAACAGCGAATAAATGGCATATTAATTTTTCTATCGTTCACGATGAAAATAATAAGATTATGAATGATTATAAAGTTGCGTTTGAGGTGAATGAGCAAAATGTGCCCAATTATTATAAAATTGTTTCAAGTAATGTGAACGAGTATAATGTAAAAAACAACAGGGTGTTGCCTGTTCCTGCAACTTATATAATTGGTCAAGACGGAAAGATCAGCTATGTGCAATATGATCCTAATTATAAAAACAGATCGAATTTTGAAGAAATGTTAAAAATGCTTTAAAACTAGTTTTATTGTTAAAATATAAAAAACCGTTTTTGATAATACAAAAACGGTTTTTATTTTTACAAAAAGCCAAAAGCC
>VAPL010061829.1_pt1 | contig 12632 bp, 7 predicted proteins | sample 3395061 | NCBI WGS metagenome assembly VAPL01 (sample SAMN08290444, study PRJNA428436) | hydrothermal vent metagenome | isolation source: Deep-sea hydrothermal vent chimney 2 | place: Pacific Ocean: Juan De Fuca Ridge | depth 2182 m m
AGTTTAAATTAAATACTAAGGTAAATTTAAAGTTTATAAATCCCAGATTAAACCACTACCGTCATAACACAAACATAATAATTAAATTTTTTCTTTATTTTTTTCTTCAATCCAACGTGACATGTATTCTGTGCTTTTCATTGAATGATGCCGTAACATTGCGCCATAAAAATTATCAAGACGGTTTTGGCTTAGCGAGGATAATAACTCGGTTATGCGTTGCGACAGGTATTCTGAAATTTTATTCTTATCATAATAACGATTTATAATTTTAATGCCATTATCTTGCATGGCACACCAAGCAGCTTCATTATTATATAGGGCTACTGCAGATTTTGCGAAATATTCAGCATCGTCGGTAATCACACCACTCCAAGGTAATTTATTATCTAAATTTCCGTGCATGGCTTCTGCGCCGATATTAGTGGTAATACTGGGAGTGCCGGTCAGCATCGCATCGATAAGTTTGCCTTTTATTCCTGCGCCAAAACGCAATGGCGCCAAGCATAATCTAGCATTCTGCATTACTTGAGATACATCATCAGCCCAACCAAGAACTAAAAAATTTTCTTTTTTGTTATTTAATTGTGTGACTTTTTCAGAAGGATAAGAACCATAAATATGTATTTGAGCATCGGGCAGTTGTTTGCGAATTAACGGCCAAATGGTATTTTTTAAATACAAAACCGCATCCCAGTTTGGTTCGTGGCGAAAATTTCCGATGCTGATAAAATGATGTCGTTCTGAAAATTTGGGTCGTTGTTGTATGTCTTGCCTTGTCAGATTATCCAGCATAAAAGGCACTAGTGATAATAATTTTTTATCAATACTAAATTCATTTATTAATAAATCAAATTCAAACTTTGATATTAATAGTGATAAATCACTGCGTAATATACTGGCAATTTCACGCATAGCGACTTCGCTTAATAAATCCTGCTGCGTCATTTCTCTATTTTGTTTTAGCGCCACATGCCTTGCTTCGCGGACGCAATGCAAATCGACAGTTAATAAAAGACGTAATGCTGTTGGACAATTATTTTCTACCCGCCAGCCAAATTGCTCTTCCATCATAAATCGGTCAAACAGCACTATATCGGGTTTTAGCGCACTAACATAATCATCAAAGCTTGAATTATTTAACGCTATCGAATCTGCTTGAATATCAAGTGATGACAAATCAAACATGTGTGGTGTTTTAACTGCCGGGCTGGCAAAATTAATTTTATAATTTTGCTCGAGAAAAAAATTTAGCAGTTGCAGCATTTGGCTTCCAGCAGCAGAAGAATTAGGCTCTGGCCAGACATAACCGATGAACAGTATGCGTCGCATATACAATGTATTCTTTATAATTTAAAACAGAGAGTGTAAAAGATTTTGTTATCTAAATATAGAGATTTTAAGTGTTACGGTAAATATCTAATGTCTATAACTACGATTATTGCTTGCTAAGTTGTTCGTATACAAATCCATGTAATACCAATCGATCATTTTCTTCGACAAAGCGAAATTCCAAACCATAAACATGCAGGTCCTTTGCGCCTTCATCTTCAGCTTCCATAAAATCGACACGCCTAATTATTGCTAAAATCTGCACATATTGATCAACGCCACCAACCTTAAACTTTGCCGAGATACTAATATCATCGGTGAGATCACCAATGGGTTCCACCGTGGTCAGCTTTGCGCCACCGGTGCTGATGTCGGTCATTTTTGCTGATACGGCTTCTTCTAGGGTTTTATCCGGATCTTCATTTTGAACCGATACAATCAGCTCAACTTCAACACGTTGTGCATGTCGCACCACAACGGATTCGACTGTATGTGGGTAGGTTAAGTGGAGGTATGGGTATGGTGTGCGCTTAATATCGAGCACCGCAACACTAAAGGCATAAACTGTTTTAACTGAAAAAAAACGTGCAATAAACTTATGACCTTTTTGAACCTGCATTTCAACTTTACCCATTTTGGGTGTGGTTACCAAGATGCTTTTGCCTTCTCGATAACCAATAAATTTTACAAATATACGCTCCCTGCTGCTATCAGCCGGATTTTGTAGCTGGATGCTCTCACCAACGCTTAGCTTTATCTCATTGAATTTTATCAGTTTTTTTTGTATTTTATCGTCAGCCATGTCAAAAACCGGTTAGTATCTCGTGTTATTATTATTTATCGGCAGCCAAAAGAGATATTTTAGAGTCGCTATCGAATTGATACGCAGTAACCCAAATGACTGTCTACAATTAAGGTTTTACGTATCGGTCAATATAAATTAGTAGCGGTGGCAGCAGTAAAAAGTCGATCAAAAGCGCATAACTTAGTGTTATCGACAATAACGCGCCAACACGACTAGTGGGCAGCATATGCGAGCTAGTTAACACTAAGAATCCAGAGACCAATACCACGGTGGTAATAGTCAGTGCCACACCAACAGTATTAAATGCGTAACGAATTCCTTGGATGGCGTCTAATGCTAATTCTCTACGTGCACGAATGTATTTCGTTAAAAAATGTACGGTATCATCCACTACTATCCCCAGAGTCATGCACATTACCACCGAAGCCGATAAATCAATTTCGCCAACGAACATACCCCATGTACCATAAGCTAACGCGGCTGGTGCCAAGTTGGGTAGCATACTAATTAAACCCATGCGTACTGAACGCAATACAATAATTAATACCAAAGAGATTAGGAATAATGCTAAACCAGTGCCCATTAATAAGCTGCGAATATTACGATGGTTAATATGCGCAAAAACCATATCCAACCCCGAGCCTTCACTAACAATTAAATTAGGCGCATTTTTTTTAAGCCATTCACGAGAACGCCGTTCAATGTTGAGGATAAATTCAGAATCGGTTTTTTCTAACAAGGCAACAAATTGTGTTGCTGAACGTTCAAAATTAATTTGATCTTCCATCCCAAGACCACGAGGCAATGATAGTTCATATAACAATAAATACTGCGCAACTAATTCGCGCTGCTCGGGAATACGGTAATATTCCGGCTTATCTTGATTCATGTTTTTATTTAATCGCTTAATTGTATCTGCTATCGAACGCACATAAGCCACTCCTTGCTGTTCGCGATACCACTTCGCAAAATTATCAACCGCGATTAAATATTTTGGATCATTAATACCATCTTTAATATTTGTTTCCAATGAATAGCGAATTGCGTGAACACCGCTTAAATTAGTATTAATCGCCTCAATGGTTCGACGTTCTTCAAACGTGAAATCAAAATATTCATGCCAGCGTTCGGTTAATTTATTGTTAGCAATAAAGCTGGTGAAGATAATAACCAAGATACCAACACCAATTAATAATAGACGGCGTTGTTTAATGACAAAATCAGCAAATGAAGTGATGTGAAAACTAAATTCTAATTTATTAAAAAATTGCCCTGCAGGGAAAATGGATAATATCGCCGGCAGTAAAAACATCGAAAAAATATAGGCCAACACTACACCAATCGCCACCATATTACCCAAATCACGATAAGGTGGTGAATCGCTAAAATTAAGCATTAAGACACCGATGATAGTTGTTAGGCTGGTCAAAAAAATAGGCAAAGCATTAATGCGTAACGCTTCATAAATTGCCGCTTGTTTATTTTTTCCGTGTCGTCGCTCATAAAAAAAGCTCACTAAAATATGCACAGCATCAGCAACACCAATAGTGATAATAATGCTTGGAACAAAACCCGACACCACAGTTAATGCTTTACCAAACCAAGCATACATACCAAAGGTGCCAATAATTGAAAAACTCACAATCAACAGTGTAATCAGTACCCCGGTAATGCTACGTAATAAAACTAATAAACCAATTAAAATAACAATATAACTAAAAATTACTAACTCACGAATATCTTGCTCCACCCCCAAACCAAGGCTGTAATTGGCAAAAGTTGTACCGGTTAAACTAATATCAACGTGGGGATAACGTTGTTTAAAATCGGCAACAATTTTTTTTGCATGTTTAACGATAACCGTATTTGATGACAAATCTTCTTTTGGTGGATTTACGTGGATATTAACTGCAGTCACACTGCCATCAATCGCAATTAGATTTTTAACCAAGGTTATATCATTTAGCGCAATATTTTTAATTTGTTCAATTTTTTTTGTGGTCAATAACGATGGATCTTCGACTAAATATTCTGTTGTTAAATCATCACCAGCCACAATACTATGTTGAAAATTGGCTATTGACTCTACGCGCTTGGCATACGGAAAACGCCAACCGAGATTTGTTAACTCGTGAATGATACTAAGATTTTCTTTAGTGAATATGTTTTTATTTTTGGGTGCGATATAAAATAATAAATTTTCTTGCTTATTATAGGTTTCTTCAAGATGATCAAACGCCAGTAATTGTGGATTATCACCACTAAAAAAAACTTTAAAATCATTGGTGAATATTAGGTTTGAGGTGGTCGATGCTAAGCCAATAACCAAGACGAGCATTAACACCAAAACGGCATAAGGTTTATTTATAACAATCGACGCATAGCGTTCAAACATATCAGCTACTCAATAGAATAAATTCAGAAAAATAGATTATGAAATCAATTTATAATAAAAAATATTTGACAATATAGCTTATTAAATTATTACGTTAAATAATAAGATATTTTTATGTGTTATTAAAGACAATTGGTATTGGTGGGCAGTGCCCACCCTACTCGTTGGAATTAACGAATTTTAGTAAGGTGGGCGTTATTATTATGCTAATTTATCATCGGCAACGTGATATTTAGGATCTTCCATAACGTTAACTTCGACTAAGTCACCGGCTTTTGTTAATAACACTTTGCACTCCGGACTTAGATGACGCAAGTGTAATTTCTTACCGGCTTTTATGTATTTATCAGCAAGATTATCTATCGCTTCAATCGCTGAATGATCGGCTACCCTTGAATTTTGAAATTCAATAATAACATCATCAGGATCATCTTCAGGATTAAATAAATCTAAAAAGTTTTTAACCGAACCAAAAAACAATGGACCATTTAATTCATAAACACGAGAACCATTTATATCACTGCTTTTAACGTGTATGTGGCTCGCATGTTCCCAAGCAAAAAACAATGCCGAAACAATAACCCCAACAATAACGGCAATTGCCAAATCAGTGAAAACTGTAACACCTGAGACTAAAACAATTACAAATGCATCCGTTTTAGGAATTTTACCCATGATGCGTAAGCTCGACCATTCAAAAGTACCAAACACCACAATGAACATCACGCCAACTAATGCTGCCATCGGAATGAGTTCGATTAAATCCGATGCAAACATAATAAACATTAATAAAAATAATGCTGCAGAAATACCCGACAAACGCTGGTGACCGCCAGAATTGACATTAATCATACTTTGCCCAATCATCGCACAACCACCCATGCCACCAAACATCCCGGTAACCGTATTTGCAATTCCTTGGCCAACACATTCACGATTACCACGACCACGAGTGCCCGTGATATCATCAATTAAAGACAGCGTTAATAATGATTCAATTAAGCCAACTGCGGCTAAAATAATCGAATAAGGAAAAATAATAGTTAGCGTTTCCCAAGAAAAATCCACTGCCGGTAAATGAAATTCGGGAAACCCACCCTTGATAGAAGCAAGATCACCAACCGTATTCGTATCAACATTAAACCCAATAACAATTAATGATACTACAATAATCGCTGCCAACGATGCCGGAAAAGCCAAGGTTAGCTTAGGTAAAAAATAAATGATAGCAATGGTCAATACAATTAAACCAGCAAAGATTGCCAACGCACCACCTTGCAACCACTGCCCATCAGTTCCCGGTATCTGAAAATGCGGTATTTGTGCAAGAAAAATAACAATCGCCAAGCCATTAACAAAACCCAGCATCACCGGATGAGGCACAATACGAATATATTTTCCAATGCGGAGTATTCCCGCTAAAATTTGCAACAATCCGGTTAACACCACCGCCGCAAATAAATATTCCACACCATGTTGCGCAACAAGTGCCACCATGACCACCGCCATAGCACCCGTTGCCCCTGAAATCATTCCGGGACGGCCACCAAATATTGATGCCAGCAAACCAACCATGAAGGCAGCATACAAACCAACTAAAGGATCAACACCTGCAACAAAAGCAAACGCGACAGCTTCAGGAACCAAGGCCAACGCAACCGTTAAACCAGACAAAATCTCATTTTGAAAACACACACGACTTGAGCAGCCTAATTGAAACATGGAGAACCTCGAAATTTAATGGTGATGTGGCTAAACAGATAAAAGGCCGCAAATCATACCTAATATTAGCCAATAAGGAAATACATTACTGCCAAATCCTCATTCATAGTTATGTAGAGTTCGACAGATATTACTAATGACAAGCTTTATTACTCATTTAACTAGCATCACCCTCGGCAACACTGTCATCGAGATGTGCTTGCATTAACACTGCAACTTGTTCCTGACAATCTCGGATCTCTGCCAATAGGACTTTAGCTTTATCCAGATCGTTGCCTTTTGCCAATCGTTCCATATCTGCTGCCAATTTACTTAGTGACATCGCACCAAATTGCGCACTGCTACCTTTTATCGAGTGCGCGGTTCGCTCCAACGTTTCTAAATCGTGTAATTCGATAGCCTGCTTTAAAGTTTTTACATTGTCTTGGGCATTTTGGGCGTGTTGTTCGACGGCAAATGAAAATTTGTCTTTAAATAATTTTTTCAAATTATGGAACGACTCTAAATCCAAATCACCATTATTCACCTGCTTTTCTGCTTCGGTTACTGCAACAACATTTTCAGAATCATAAACCTTATTTGGCAACCATTTTCTTAACACATCTTCTAATGCCTTTAAATTAATCGGCTTTGATGCATAATCATCCATACCGGCAGCCAAACAACGTTCTTTATCTCCCTGCATGGCATTAGCGGTAAATGCCACGATGGGTACACGTGTAATATTTTTTTTGGCTTCTAATTTACGAACTTCTTTAGTTGCTTCAAATCCATCCATTTCCGGCATTTGACAATCCATAAAAATTAAATCGAAAACCCCCTGCTCTATTTGCGACAATACTTCAAGACCATTCCCCGCAGGGGTAACGACACATCCAAAACCTTCTAAATATTCTGTCGCAACCATTTGGTTAATCGGATTATCTTCTGCTAATAAAATATGAACATCTCGAAGCTCAATTTTTTTTCGTAAACCAATTTTAGCTTCTCGTAAGGTATGGCGTGTCACTAATGGTATCGTTCTACCTTGTTGCTTAGCATGCCAAATCAACGATACTATCTGAACAACTTCACTACCATAAGTTGGTTTAATTAAATAACCATCAAAGCCTTTATTTTTTAAATCCTGCTCCCCTGTTTTTCGAGATGAAGAGCTAAGAAAAATAGTAATTGCATTTTCTAATAATTTTTGTTTTTTAATCTCAGCAAGCAACATTTCACCATCCATCTCCGGCATATGAAAGTCCGTTATCATAATATCAACAGCCTGAGGTGATGCATTTGTTCTAGCAATAAATGCTAACGCTTCTTTACCAGAAGAGACTGTTTCAATATTTAAGTTCAAAGCTGATAATTGTTCGCTGACGATAGTCCTTGCTATAGCAATGTCATCAACGACCAAAACATTTAAACCACTAAGTTCATCAACATCGCCAAGTTTAATTTGAGGGAAAGTGGATTCAGCTGCACATTCAAGTTTGATATTAAAACTAAAACACGATCCTTCACCTTTAGTGCTGCTCACCGAAATATCACCCTGCATTAAATTACACAACTGCTGACATATCGCTAAACCAAGGCCGGTGCCACCGTATTTTCGCGTAGTCGAACCATCTTCTTGATCAAACTTATTAAATATTTTTTCAAGTTTGTCTGATGCAATGCCAATACCGGAATCTTCAACTGTTACTAAAATATTAGCGATATTATGCGTTATACTGTCTGATTCTAAAGTTAATAATATATTTCCTCGTTCAGTAAATTTTATTGCATTACTAATCAAATTTAATAAAATTTGACGTACCCGTCCGGGATCGCCAATCAAAAAGCGTTGTGTGCCGGGTTTAAACCTAACTAGCATTTCAATATTTTTTTCACGACATTTAAGTACCATAATCTCAGAAACATCTTCAGCTAAATCCTGAAGATCAAAAGGTAGGTTTTCTAATTGCAATTTACCCGCTTCAATTTTAGAAAAATCCAAAATGTCATTTATAATCGTTAACAAACCTTCAGCAGACTTCATGGTATTTTGTGCATAAGCGCGTTGCTTTGGTTGCAGATTAGTGTCTAATAATAAACCGGTCATACCAATAACACCATTCATAGGCGTTCGAATTTCATGGCTCATATTGGCTAAAAAATCAGATTTTAATCGAGTGGCTTCTTCCGCCGTTTCTTTTGCTTTAATTAATGCCTGTTCTGAACGTTTGCGTTGAGTAATATCTCGAAAACTCCAAATTCGTCCAAGTGTATCACCATCAATCGCCATTGGCCGAGATAACCGTTCAAATACCCGACCATCAATAAAATTAATTATATCAAAAGCTTCATGCTCGGTGTCATTGTGTAACGCCTCAACAACATCAATAAATTGTTTGGGATTAACTATTTGCGATACGACTAAATCCAACATGGCTTTTTCATCACCAGTATTAATAATATCCTCTGAAATATTCCACAATTCCGCAAAGCGATTATTCGTTTGAAGCACACGTCCATCAACACTGGTTACCAATATCCCATTATCAGTTGATGCTAAAATCCCCTCTAATAACAAAAGTGATTTTTTACTAGCAAGTTGATCGCGCTTTTGTTTACTAATATCCGTTCGAATCGCAATATAACTGACTGGTTTACCTTTATCAGACATAACTGGATAAATAGTCGTATCAACCCAATAACGATGACCATCTTTTGCCTTATTACAAATCTCGGCATGCCAAGATTGTCCCTTAGCAATACAGCGATACATCTCTTTAAAAAATGCGACATCATGAAACCCCGAGTTTAATAGACAATGATTTTTCCCTATTAACTCATTTTCATGATAACCACTAATTTCACAAAATTTTGAATTCGCATAAGTAATCATTCCTGTAACATCAGTTACTGCAACTATGGCATGCTCATCAATGGCCAGCTGCTTTTCTTTTGCCTCAGAGAGTGCAGCCTCAGCCCTAAGATTACTTTGCTCTAAAGCTTTTTCATGCAAATTTCGCATATCAAGCATGTGATTAAACGCTACGGCCAATTGGCCAATTTCATTATTTGCAGCAACAGTTACTTTTTGATTTAGCTTACCCTCAGCAACATTAACACTCGCTTGCGCCAGTGATGTAATTGGTTTAGTTATCCGTCGAGCTTTATACACAGCAACACTGGCCACCAATATACCCGTTAAAATTACCAGCAATAATGTAATCTTTGCTAATAAATCACTGCTAGCTAAAGCATTAGATACATCAACTTCACTAACCAAGACCCAATGAACGCCTTTGATTTCGAGTGATTGGTGCAAACCGATAACGTCTACATTATTGGGGCCTAAATAAATAAAAGCTGTTTCAGCTTGATCTTCAACTTCTCCGCCACCAGCACCGTGTTCAACCTTCCATAAGTTAAATTGTTCTGTCGTTATCGCTTGCTGTAAGATATTATATTTTGAATTATGGAGCGGTGATCGTAATGTAGCGTCTTCACCAACAATGTAATGAACCACACTGCGTAGTTCCTTTTGTTCGATTAAACCAAGAATTCGATCCAAACGAATTTGAATAGCAAAAACACCAAGTTTATCACCAAACTCATCAAGTATTGGCGCAGTTAAAAAACCTGAAACAAGGTTATTTGAAGGCGCATACCGCTCAAGATCTGAAAACTGAGACTCACCCGATTTTAATGTTGTCTTAAATGACCGTGCAAATTTAGTATTGGCATAAGCACCAGAAATTAAATTAGTACCAAGATCTTTTTCACCGGCAGTGGTATATAAAATATTACCATCAAGATCGATCAAAAATAAATCATAAATATAATCATAATCCCGACTGAGAGTGATTAAGCCTGATTGCAATTCGTCAGCTAATTTAACCCAGGCATAACTTTTTACAAAACTACCCAATGGTTTACCACTATCCTGTAAGCCTTGTTTTAAATTAATTAACAATTCGGCGTTAATTGTAGACTCAGCTTGAGTTTTAAGATCGACAAAACGATAAGAAAACCAAGTTTTAATAAATTTAAATCGAATAAACGACGATACCTCAAGTTCTTCTATGGCTATTTTTTTCAAACTCGAGGTTGCTTGTTGATAATTAATCCATGACACAACAATTAATGGCAGTAACGCCAACAGCAAAAACCAAAAAACCAAACTCTTAGATAATGAAATAAATTTACGTTTTTTAATACTCCCGGTTGGCAAACTAGAAATCAAATTTTCATTGCTATCAATCATCTACTTGCCAATTAAATTATTTCCAAAGCGTTCATCTGCAAATTCAGAAATATCCACCGGATTTTTAAGAATTCCACCCTCTAGCGCTAAATCCATAATAAGCTTTAACCCTGCTTTATCGATATCCAGATTTTCATAATTGATAACTCTAAGTGACGGGCTCAAACTGGCAATAATGGCTTCACGGGTGTGAGCAGGTATGTGCTTACGCACAATTTTAACGATTGCGTCAAGCGCCGCGCCGCCCTTATTCCGTGCACGCTCTATATCTAAACCTGCTTTTTGTATATAAAAATTAACTTCTTTAATGGCTTTAAATTTTTTTGTTATCGCAGCATGAGTTGCTAATGCAATACATTCAACATGACCTTTAGGCCACGGAATAACATCTTTTGAGTACCACGCCACCTTACCAAAACCACCGGTTTCAACAATATCAGCCCACGGTAGCGATTGTTCAAATGCAGCAGGAATGGCTCGATTACTTTTGCTTTTGATGTATGCTGGTGACTTGGGTGGCGCCAGAGAAATAGCCAATACTTCAGTGTTTATTATATTCGCGGATAAGCTCATTTTAACACCGTGTTCTTTTAGATATCGATATAACACCACAGTGTGTGTCGCCAGCAAATGAGGCATACCAATTTGTGTTGCAATCTTATTTTTCTGATATACTTTTTTTAAAGCTTCAGCAACTTTTGCATCAGGCTTGCGATCTTTTCGAAGTTTTTCTAAATTTAATTCTTTATTAAGCAAATCATTTATGGCTAAGGCGTTACCATCGCGGTGCATTAATCCTATCCAGCTAAAATTTGGTTTTTTATTATACATATCCATTGCCAGCGGACTCATCACAAATGCCATATCAACTTCACCCGATTGAAAATAAGCACGTAATAAATCCCAACTTTTCATTTTTTCAATTTGAAAATTGGCATATTGCATTTTTTTACGATAACGTTCATAAGCAACTAATGCTGCATAGTGATCGGCTAACGGAATGTATAAGGCTTTTACATTTTTCTTATTAACAAAAGTGTTTTTTTCAGCAAAACAAGGTAGTGAATAAAAGCTAAGAGAAAACAACGATATTAACACCGCGAGTAAAAACATAATTTTCTTATGTAATTGCATGTTATGACAAACCATAATTATCGAAACTATATCAATGTATCGACTATTATTAACAGTGCTTTAACAAACTTGGATGTTTTGTATGGTATTGAGATAAAACGAGGAGATGCTTAACTACAGAATTTACTGAGCAATATCAAATTTAACTATTTCAAGAGTCGTATAAATAACTTCATTAGTGACGTTGATGAACAGAATACTGTTGCGAGAAGTAACTTTCCCCTAGGAAATAAAATCATTCTTAACGTGTAATACTCAGATTTAAACTAAATAAGTGGCTTTTACTACCCGACCATAATCTTGATATTCAAACTCATGACATAACGACTTTACGATATCCAAACCACGGCCAAATAACTGCTCACCATCAATATCAGCTACTCCATTAGTATTAAAACTATTGGTTGTACTGGCATTACCACTATGTTTCAGTGTAATCAAAACTTTATCACATGTTTCCGGCATCAATAGAGTAATAGTAATTTCAGCCAGCTTTAATTCATTTAGTGCCTTTTTTTTGTTTTGATAATAAAGATCAAAAGCATCAGGAGCAATTTTATCGCTACTCTGAAGTCCTAAAATGCCATGCTCTAAGGCATTAACATATAATTCAGTAATAATAGTATACAAATAAGTTTTGTGTGGTCGCAGTTCATTATTACCACCCAGCATATCGGCAATTTGCACTAGTGATTGTTGCTTACGCATCGCATCCACCGATAACTTAAACTCAAGGGAAAATGGCATAATTGCAATCTTAGAAACATTGTTAGTTATAAGATCCAAGTCATCTAACGGCATAAAGCTAATTTCAACCACCGTTATATCATCACTTTGATTTTTTCCCCCAGTAAAAAGCATAACGTCATCCAATAAACTTTTAACCGTATCCTCATTATTTTTTAGTAACACTTTTTTTATACGATCATCACCATACATTTCACCCGCTTCGTTAAATGACTCTATCACACCATCAGTGCAACAATACAATTTCATTCCTTCTG